>Ga0272442_10005334_pt1 | contig 17224 bp, 28 predicted proteins | sample SSMForm2O_FD_200262 | JGI IMG/M metagenome (GOLD analysis project Ga0272442, IMG submission 200262) | Marine sediment archaeal communities from Little Sippewissett salt marsh, Falmouth, MA, United States - SSM-Form-2O | ecosystem: Environmental > Aquatic > Marine > Wetlands > Sediment ... | reverse complement strand
GGTATCGACGACACCGCCACCGAAGGATCCTTGCGTTCGTTTTGTGTCATCGTACCATAACGAAACGCTCCCTGAATCATACGTGCTTTACAAAGCATTACGAACTCTTCGTCCCATCGCGAAGGTGCAGTTAGCTTTCGGCATTCTTCTTCGAAGGGTTCAAACCATTGGAGTTCGACTAGTGTGTCTAAATCTGGAATAGCTTTCCATCTGTCTTCTGTAGGTGGTAAATTACAAGCCCATCGCCAAGCGTCAAGGAAAAACTCTTCACGTGATTTCATTCTATTACGGCCTCCACCTCGTTCGAATAACCACTTTCGTTGCCCGTTAGGTCATAAGCAGTAACCGCAAAGTAATAAGTAACATCAGCAACGAGATTTTTTATAGTAGCTTCCGTTACGTTGTTTACATCCAAAATGGTGTCATATGACCTAGAACTCAGTCCATAATAAATCTTGTATCCCGCAAGATCTTCTTCAGCGTTGGGGTTCCATATTAAAGTGATTTCACCTATACTTGGCGCGGTACCCGCATAAAAACGTACTGAACCGGTTGAGTCGAAGAACGCGGAGCGAATAACACTACCTGTCCACATATCGATAATAATTTCAGATCTATCACCATCGATATCTCCAAGACCACATTGAAATGATTGTCCTGGAAGAAGCATATTGTTAAAACGTATTCGAATATAATCAGAGTCAATGCTATCTTGGTTAGCACCCAATTCTGGAATACACTCAGCGGGTTCTGGTACCGCTATATAATCGAATATACCTCCTGACCATATGTTCAATTGAGCAGAATCAATTTTAGATGTAAACTCATTAACGAATTGTAAGTTGAAGTTGTCGTAGGTCGTTGTGGTATCCCAATTCATAAATACGTCGGCGTAGCCCCCAACTTGTGGAGGATCGGGCGGTATAGAGTCGAGTCGATAAGCTATATTGTACAGACGTTCGGATAGCTCTTCAACCTGTTCTTGCATAAGCTGACAGCGTGTTTCTAGTGAATCCAAATACTCACTGACGCCCGCCCAGTCATCCTCAACACCGTCAAGACGTTGCGTGAGAACGTTTATTTTTTCGATGCCCTCAGCGTCGTATGTACACTCACCCGGTGGACCCTGTTCACCCTGCGGCCCTTGTGGGCCGGGGGGCCCTTCTATCCCCTCGCATCCGATAAAAAGTAACGTTATCCATATCATCGATATGCATAAGGATCGACATACCCCAAAAAACTTTTGCATGATGCCTCCTTCTACGCGTTGGATCTGTGTATACATATTTACTGTTCATTTTTCATTACGGCCTTTCCTGCGTACGATGCCATACGAGCTTTCGCGCGTCCTAAGCGTGCTGCAAGCTTAGCTAAACATTCGTAAACGCACGTCCAGTTGTTGTAGTTCTCTTCTTTAAGAGCTTCTTCGAAAGCTTCATCGAGTTCTGATTTTGTGTTCTCAACAGCAATTTGACAGTCAAGCTCGTTAAACTGCCTTCCGTTACGCCGATAGTAAGTCATAAGACCTCCCAGTCAAAACCTAACCATCTTGCCATGTTGTCGTCTAACTCACCTAACAAAACTTTGTTGTTCTCAGATAAAGTATCGTCCGTAGGTTGAAATAATATCATACGATGTGGACGCTTCTTTATCTTATGTGCTGTTTCACGTGTTCGAGGTATTCGCAATTTTAGCTATAAGTTTATATTAATAATATAAGTGACAAAGTAATTTACTTTGTCAAATCGAGATTTTTTATGGGAATATTTTAAAGGTTAGTATTGGTTTTTTCCCTATCCTTATCAGACCAAGTATCACGTATGCGTTTTAAATCTTTATCTGGCTTACGGGGTCTCAGATTACGGACCGTTATATCCCCCACGTCATTAAAATTTAATGAAGCATCTTCACCTTGAATACACTTTACGATACATTCAGCCCATGTCTGAGTAACCATTTGATTTTCCGCTGTAATAAGTTTTCCATCGACAGACACTGACAAGGTAGATATTAAAGCTCCGGCCTGTGTTAATAACTCTTTGGAACGAATCAGCGGAAAAGGAGAAACATGCTTACCTTTTGCTGCATAGCGTATTGTAGGTACACTACAACAAATAGCAGCTATTACGAAATCTGCATGCATTGCTTCTTCTACCATACGCTTAATCTTTTCGTTACGCCAATGCGCTTCTGTATCCTCCATGTTGCCGCTTACTATTAAAAGGGCGCAAAAATCTTTCATGCTAGTCAGATCAAATGCATCGACAGTATCGTGAGTATATACACTAAAACCTGTTATCTCATCTGAGATAACAGGTTTTATAGCTACGACAACTGCTTGAATTTGTGCGTGTTTGAGAACACCTAATGTCGTCCACAATTCATGTCCGTTGTATCTATTAGATACTACAACAAGAACTTTTTTCATTTCGTAACGTTATCCTTTTCGTGCGAAAATCTTTCCTCAATGACAGCGTCGTCAATGCTGACAGGATCTCCCTCTTCAGTACCTTTGTACTGACCCCGCGCAGTGTCAGCTCTCCAATTAGGATTGGGCTTTCCGTCACCATCGATATCCAGACGTACTAAATATAACTGCCCGCTGCGCGAAAGTACCTTAACGGGCAGGTCATGGTTCTTCGCGTAGGAGTTTAGACAGGAATACAAACCCGCCAAGCTTTGCTGCACGCCAGTTCTGTCTAACAGCGCAACAGGTAATCCCGATTCCATAAACTGTTTAAGAATCGGATAGCTAACACGCCCACGCGATCTCGACTGTAAATCGGGAATCTTTGCGGGATCAACTGGTACTAACTTCATTTGGCTCTCCTTGTTTATATCCTATTCTAATATATTATACAATAATTATTATGAAAATTTAATCCCGCGCTTGGAAATCTTCGATATAGCCTAACTCACGAAAGCGTTCGTCGTAGTCCAAACCATACCCGATAGCGAACGCGTCGCCTATATAAAAACCTGTAAACTCTATAGGTACATCGACCGTACGTCTTGATACTTTATTTAATAACGTACACGTTGTTAAAGACTGCACGACGTGTTCGGATTTTAAATAGTTGTGTAAATGTTTGAGTGTATAACCGGAGTCTACAATATCCTCTACAATGAGTACGTGCTTACCGTGTAAATTTCTTTCCGGCGTTACGTATTGACGTAGCGGCGCGTTCGAAACCGTTGTCTTCCCGAGATAAGATTTTATTCCGACGAATTCGAGTTCAAGAGGTATTTCATAGTGGTATAGAGCACGTATTAAATCCGCGGCAAATATCATTGCGCCTTTGAGAACGGTAAGTATTATTAGACCGTCGTCATCTACTTTAGGGATGTTGCGAGAATAAAACCCAGCTATTTCACCACCCAGTTCGTTTATACGGTGTTTAATCGCTCTACGTTCGATAGGTAACTTCGTTAAAGTATACGTCATACAACGACCTCCACTTGGCCTTTTTTGAGTATGAGTTTCTGCGGGATCTGTTCGTATATATCAGGTGACTGTGATATTATAAATGTGTGGTACAGGCCGCATAAATCATGTACATGTGTTCTTGTGCGTAAATAGTCAGAACGGTTTGAAGGATCTAGCGGCCCATCGGCTTCGTCGACAAAGGATGTTTTTAAATCTAATCCTATAGAGTTACGTAAGTATACTCCGACAGCCTCGCTCATAGCAACAAACACTAAAATACGTTCTCCCCTACTTAGGTTTGTCAAAGGAACGTTTTCTTCAAGAACTTCTTCATCGGCATAACGTGTGATTAAAGGATCGAACGTATTTATTAATTGCCCCTTAGTTCCGTGTCTCTTCATCCGGAAGTTAAGAGAAAACTTCTGCCCGAGTTCTCCTATGAGAAGTTCGTTCATCATTTTTACAATCGCTGGAAGGGCTTTCTTAATTTCAAAAGCTTGTATACCATCTTTACCAAAAGCTTTTTCAATAGTACGCCAAGAACCTAAATTATTAAGTGCAACGCGCGTAGCACGTTTTGCATTCTTCAAATCTTCTTTTAGCTGTTCAGCATCCTGTATACGTTGGTTCAATTGTCCGACGAGCGTAGCCGTTTGTTCTATTAAAGAACGCTTCTCGCGAAGGTTGGTTTCGTAGAAAAGCTTTTTCTCACGCAACGTTTCGAAGTCAAACGTTTTGTGTATCTCGATCATCTTTGTTGAAATTTCTTCTTTCGCCTTATGTAGTTTACCCATCGTATCGCGGGCTATATCTTTAAAGTTCTCATAGTCGGATTCTTCTTTTTCAAGTACTTCATCGCAGGTTTGTATCTTGTGCTGTACCTCGTCTATTGCACGTAGTTGATTTTGTTTGACTTTCCAATGATGGTCTACGTTACCTGCGTCGGATAGTTTTTGTGTTACCTCTTCAAGTTCATCTGATACGGTAGAGAGTTTATTTTTTATCAAATCGATACGTTCCTGCAAACTATCTGACTCATCTTTTTTATACGCGCGTGCCTCTTGAAGCTGTGCTTCCGCATTTTTCAATTCATCATATAGTGGGTCTATAAGATTACGAGCTTCATTTGCACTCGTTAATAACGGACACTTCTTACCCATTTCTTCGTTGCAAGGTACTTCCTCTATCACGGATGCGGCATCGAGAGCTTGGGCTCTTCTTATACGGATACGGTCGATTGCTTTTTCAATAGAACTACAATGCGCGTTGCGTGATGTTTCAATTTCAGAATATTCCTCTTGAGCTTTTTGCATACGTTCGAGGAACGCATTTTTCTTTTCATTTAAAGTGTTACGTGATTCTTCTAACGCACGATATTCATTATAAACTTCTTCTGTAACAGGATCCAAACTCTCGTGGTACTTACGCAGTGTTTCATGTAGGGCTTCTTTAGAATAGAGTTTTAACATATCTGAGTGCTTTGCATGACGCGCGGTGTTCTTTGCATGCCAGTTTTCTAATTCGTCGAGTTTATCTTGTAACTCTACTTCAAGACGCTTGAGCTCTTCTTCTGACTGTAGTTGTTTCTTTACTTTTTCTAAAGCTTTGTTACCAAGTTCTTCTGCTCTTTTATGTGTGGCAAGATCCTTTTCAGCTTTTGTCAATTCTTCTTGTAGGTTTTCTGTCGCACCGATTTTATTCATTAGATCACGCTGTGTGTTTTCTTTACTTTCAAATGCTTTAAGAGCATCATTTGTATATAGTGATGCACGTTTGTGTAAAGCTTGCGCCATATCGAGACGTAGAAGTTTTATCATAAACTCTTTAGCCTCGCCTGCGCGTAGATCGGAGATACGTTCGGTGTCTTGTCCGAAGAAGAGAGACTGTTCAAACAAGCTTTTCCCTAAAAAGAGTTTGTCTATTTCTGCATCGTATTCACGAGGAGACGTTGCTATGTCTTTATCGTTTTTGTACAAGGCAGCCCCTGCTTTATCTTTTTGTGCGTCAACATATACTTCGGCACGATAGATATCTTCGCCTATTTGAAATGTTAATATACGATGGGAATCTGGTAAAAAGAAATGTCCCTGTAGCTTACCTTTACGAGAAAATAAGGATCGGAACGGTGTGAGATTTTCTAACAAAGTTGTCTTTCCCGAACCGTTACGTCCTGTAATAGCGACTAAGCCTGGTTGAAATTTTGTAAAATCGATTTCTATTTCGTCCAGTCCCAGGCCATATTTTATACCTTTAGCACCTCTTAATTGGAGCTTTCTCAATATCATGGGTACTCGTCTCCTACCTCTTTAATAAGGTGGTCAACTTTTTTTGATACGTCTTCAGTAACTTCTATATCTGAAACTTCACAATACGCTGCAAACTTGTCTTTCCAGTCACCCGGTTTAACGTCGCGTGTGTACCCGAAATCAACGACTTCGATATCTTCTTGTAATACTCTTGGGACTACCTTGCAAGAGTAAGCACCGCGTGCTAGAATATCGTTCTCTACGTTCTTTGTATTAAATGCATCACGAAATTTTGCGGGTATATAGACTGTGAAACGTACCTTGGCGTTGCTAACAGCTTCTGCATTAGGTAATACAACACCTTTCTCTGTGAAATGTCCGTCAAGTTTTATAACAGGGTGGCTACCCGCGTTGATGAATTCTTTCTTAATAATATTTTTATCCCTCATGGTGATGATGTAGAAACCTTTTTCGGATGTGTCACCCGTTTCAGTGTGCCACAACGACCCTGAATACTGTATGTTGGAGGGTAGCTTTTGGTCTTTCGGGTGTATATGTCCTAAAGCCGCGTAGTCAAAGTCTTTAAGTAACACGGGGCTTATTTCATAACCATCAGTTCCTTGCGGAATTACACAGCCAACAACTGCGAGATGCCCTATAAAAATACGGGGGTAACTACTAGGGTCTTCCTTTAAATATCCAACGTACTTTTCGATAGCAGCTCTACGTGTAGCCATCGTTTGTTCGAGGTCGCCTTCGGGTGCAATTATTTTGTGAGGTAATACAGCTAGTTCACAGACCTTGGTCATAGTCTCATGCGTATCATCGTTAATATATACATGTTCTGTAGAGACTTCACTTAATACGTTTATAGGATTTGCAGCTTCAACGTGTTTAAATATCTCGTGACTTCCAGGAACGTCATGTGAAGGTGTTCCGTATAGTATATACACAGGTCCGTACGTTGCCATACGAACAACCCAGTCTACAGTACCACGAAAGCTTTCGCTATGAGCCCACAATTTATGATCCCATAAGTCACCCGCGATAATAGTAAACTGGATTTTCTGTTCTCGACATACACGTTGTACGCATGTTAGACATTCGGATATCTCGTCCCAGTTAGATTCGCGTGCGTGTATGTCTGCTATGTGTGCAAATTTAAACTCCACGTTTATTTTGTCCCCATATCCATTTGTGTTGTTGAACGATGAAACGTGTAGGCGTTATGAATTCTGCACGGTACTTATTATAGTTACTATATACTGACTCCAACCAATCGGGAACTTCTTCGTCGTACATCATCCCGGGGGGTATCAACGGTTGAAATATAATTGGATTGAGCAACTGCGTACCTTGCTCTATAAGGCGTTTTTCAATTGACAAGGCTTCATATATTTCTCTGCGACCTTCAAATAGTATTTTGAGCTCGGCCTGTTGTCGATGCATACGAAATATTTTTATTAAAGAGTCCATATTGTACGAATCTTTTTTATAGAACTTCGGGGAGACTACGTATCGAACGGCAAAAGATTCCATTGTACTTCGTAGAGTATTTTGTATAGGGATTAATCCGTTAGATTCTATGATAAACAAACTCAGCCATCTTTTGTCTACCAAAGTACGAAATACCTTGTACAGTAAACCCCACTGTATGGTGGGCTCTCCACCTGTAATAACTAATCCATGCGTATTCGATTTCATAACGCGATTGACTACTTGTGTAGGCGTCAGTTCTGTGTAATCGCTATCACCATACGAATACGACGTATCGCAATTAGGGCATTGGAGATTACAGCCATACGTACGAATAAAAACAGCGGGAAAACCTATTGTACTGCCTTCGCCTTGTATACTTTCGAAAATTTCGGATATTATTAGTTTCTGCATGGTACGTACCTTTATTCTGGTGTTCGATATGTGGCGTAGCTCTTCGGGGTTTCATACACGGTTACAATTACAGCGACAGGTAGAACACCCTTATCAGTAGTTAAAGCTTCCCAATGGAATAGTTTAGAAGCAGGTTTGTACGTTTGATATTTCTGTAAGACGGCCTCTGCAAGATAACGTGCCATATTCTCAGCAGACGGTACATAATCTAAGTATACAACGCTGCCGTCTTCGATAAACGGTTGTAGTAAGTGAGAACATAAAGGATCGTTTTTAGAAAGTATCAATTTATGATCCCATGCATCCATCAACGGTTGAACGATTTTTTTAAGCGTACCAAAATCCAATAGAAAAGGATTTGTACGCGTATCTACATTTGAAAGAGACTCAATGGTTACAAATACTTTATAAGTATGCCCGTGAATATTACAACACTTTCCGGGGTAACCGTACAGACGATGTGCGGCATCGAATGAATACTCACGTGTAATAGAACGCATGAATAACTCCTTATTAAAACAAACGGGTATGCAGTATCACCCGCATACCCGTTTTCTGTACAACTCCTGATGTCGATCAGATTCAGCCTTCCTTATCCGCGGCTTCCTTCTCTTTAGCCTTCTTCGCGGCTTTGGCGGCTTCTGCGGCTTCTGCAGCTTTCTCAGCCGTAGCGATGGCGGCGTCCACTTTGTCCTGGGGTGTGACACCATCGACGTAGTAGAGCTTTCCAGCTCTCAGGAGTTTGAACCCCCGATCGCGCATCTTGTACATCACCATATTGACGCGGCCTGAGGAATCGGTTCCGAACTTCTCGTTCGTAACGGCCAAAAGGTCGGCCTTCGAAATCGGCGCTTCTGCAAACTTCAACGCAATGAAGGAACCTTTTGTGCCTTCGGTAAATCCGAACTGGTCTTTCGCGGCTGTGCGGTCACCGAAGCCTTTGGGGGTAGCCTTTTTGGCACCCTCTGCGGGAGCCTCTGGGGCTTTCTTTTCTTCGTCTGCCATGGGTTTACTCTCCTCTGTTGGTGGTTGAGGTGTTTCATTTACCTTGGGAGACGGATCTTCTTGTACAGTCTGCGGAGCTTCTGCGGGCTCCGTTTCTGTGGGCTGATCTTCTACGGCGTCAGTAGGTGCTTCGACTATACTTTTACATAACGCGGAATCGACGCATTCCTTCGTACAAGTTTCGTCGTTAGGATCGTACTCAGTTCCGAAGCATTCTTCAGGATCCTCGTACGCTTTTCGAAGATCATCGCTCAATGTTTCCAGGATCTCACTCTTCTTTTGTGGCACTCGTCTCACCTCCCTTCCGTGCATTATTTAATGCGTCTTTAGGCTTCTGCCCGTTAAGTAGCTTTTTGCGCATAATATTCAGGAGTGCTGATCCTAAGACGCGAGCAACCAACGACGGATCTTGACTGTTTAAGTTCTCGACCACGGGTACTAAAATGTTCGGAACTTCTACAGGAAGTTCCATCTTGGTCGTCTGTCCGGTAGCACTGAATTCTACCGCGGCTACAGTCAAAAAGGTTTTTATGTCGTCTTTGTTGTTCAAATCCGTCTCTCCTTTACATTATATTATACCATATCAAACAAGAAAATTTAAGCAGAATATCAAAAAAACTTATTTTTCTCGTTCTCCCATACAATCGCGAAATGCGCTGCGCAACATAGTGTCGTTGCGCGAGCACTTTCTACAAGATTGGGCCCTTTATCTAAACGCATTCTTAGACGGTTTCCAAATAAAGATAGTATCATTGTACTGTCGTATTTTGTTGTAAAGTCTACGATGTAGCCAACGCGTTTATTATGTGTTACCTCCCAAAGATGAAACTTTCGTGTGTCACCGTTTGGAAAGAACTCACTAGGCGCGTCTGTATATAAAATCGAAGTATTATAATTCGCGTGTTCGTGTTCAATTTTCATTGGCTGTGTACCTTTCAAATTAGTTTTACATATCGTATGGGCAAATAAAAACACACCATCCTTGTATTTACTAATGCGTATTCCTAGTGTGTGCCCCGGCGGTAATGAAGCAAATACACGCCAGTGTGCATAAAAGGGATCCTCGGAAGTTTTTATAGCTTCTATAGACCCGATATCGTCGCAATCAAAATATTTATCGTCGTATATATAATAATAGTATTTATATTCAATATTATATGTATGTTTCGGAGGGTGTTTTTTCCGTTTATGAGCAACCTTATGTGCGTGCGAAATCATCGGGGTACCCTTTTAGGACGTGGCAGTTCTGCTTCGCCGAAGCGATCGCGCAAAAACTTATACCAAAATTCGGTTAGGCTTTCTGCGATAGCATCCCCTGCAATGAACATTCCTAACATAGGTAGTACACCCGGTTCCATAGGTAGATAGTATATTTTATACTTCCTACCTTTGACACAACTTATAGTTGCGAGCGTACATGCGTTATCTATATTAGCCGCTTTTACTGTGAAAGGCAACCCCGGTCCGTTGGGATCGAGCGATACGTCTACAAATAAAAATGTGTGCATTAGTACATCCTTATGCTATTATCCTCACCCGTTTTTGTTCTGCTTTCATCTGAAAAGGTCTTTGCTGTCAACAAAATATCGTATATTTCAAATGAATCTCGTATGCCCTCGAAAGAGAAATTCACACTGACATGTTTTATACGTAAATTCACTTTAGGCTCGGAACATTTCTTGTGGTGTTCTTCTAATGCGGGTACTGCAAGGACAACTAAATGCGTGTAAGCTTCTGATGGGGTTTTATACTCGTCCGATGACGTTGCGATTATCTCACCACAAAAAGGACATAGCGCATGTAGTATTTCACCTTCTGCGATAATAGGTATTGGAATATCAATAACTTGAACGACGTCATCAATGTCAATAGTTTTGCGTTCGTTTCTATTCATCTGTATCTCTCTTTAAAAAGGGTAGAAATAGTGGTTGTTGTCCATTTAAAATGTACATAGGATAGTTGAGTTCGTTCGGTGATGCACGTCGCATAACTTTTGCATCTACACTGCTTCTATTTAAGAAGTGCATATGGTACACTGTGAAACATCCTATTACAGGAATATTGTGTCGTATATCAAAAAACACCGCGCTTCCGAATTTATATTTTAAATTATGAAATAACCATGGATTGAAGCTGTCACCGTCTTCGATAGCCCAATTATGTATTAACTTTGTAGTGGAACGTGCTAAATGTGTTTTATCGAAAGGTGTGTATAACGTTCCGTCTTCATTTAGTACGTGCACGGTATGTCCCACTATGTGTGTAACATCTTCTATCGGACGCGCTGCTAAGTATTCAGGTAAGTCTCGAATATTTTCATCGTAGACTTCATCACCGTTCACCATAAGTATCCACTCGTAATTTTCGAAGTCATGTAAAAGAGACTTACGAACCCTTAACAGTTCTTCATCATCAAGTGTTACTATTTTTTCGTAGTTGGGAAATTCACGATCAATTATAGAACGCGTTTCATCTTCGCATCTATCAAAAACAATAAGTGCGTCATCTGCGATGTCTTGAACGGACGCTAATGCGGCTTTGGCAAATCTGTCTTCGTTTCGTAATTGCATGTAAACTAAAATACTCATACATTCTCCTTAAAAGGCGAAGAGGGCCCCATGGCGTGGCGTGACGTTTACCAGCCGTACGGCTGTGCTTTCACCCAGACCTATGGCGACCCTCATTCACCTTGCCCACATTGCGGAAGGCACATCCCTTATGCAGATATGTTGTTATTACATCTTTGCCGTAGTGTGGGTAATTACGACACATTGGTGGTCTGTGAGCATGTATTGTACAAGCCCACAAGTGTTCTTCACGTATATATTTTACATGAACACATTTATACTTGAACAGAGCAATCTTTTCGCCGTTGATCTTTCGAAAACGTTTCTGCCCGGTTGCTTTCAACATCGGATAGACAAGATGTATTTCGGAATTACGTTCCCCGTTGCCGGCTAGCCAGTTTGCATAGCGTGTTTGTAACTGCCCGGGAGATAGTGGTAACCAAATATTGCGGCAACATCTACCACACCTTGCGCATGTAACACCGTATTTCAAATCGGATGGTTGTAGTTTATCCATTCGCAAAACCTTAATAAGTATTTGATACCAAAATAAAGAATACCTGTAAACATAATGGCGAAGACTACTTTCCAGATCCAATGCTCCTGGCAAGCTTTTTCGATATTAGAGCGTATCTGTGCCCGCGCGTTTTGTATTGCTTCATCTAGCTCATCCAGTAAGTCTTCCGGTAGATCTTTCTTGGTAATCTTCGCCATTAATTGGAACCTTTTGAATTTACAAAGTCGATTATATAATTTCCTATTCCGAATTTGTCTAACTATAAATATAATAATTTTATATGTTTACTAATATGTACAAAGTAATTTACTTGGAGTTTACTTTGTCAAATCTTTAGTAAACCTATAATCAATCACGTCAACTTGGTGATAGTGTACATACGGTGAAAGGCCTCGCAAACTTTGTTTAAGATAAGCTGCGTTTTCTTCATCGGCGATCTTCCGAAGGTGCTTGTTTAAAACATCTTCGTCAAAAGCTAATACCAACTGTTCGACAGCGTCGTTGCAACATAACACATTCACTATGGATGGTATATAACCTCCCGGGGCTACAATCTTTTCATAGTTGAAGGCATCTCGAATGTGTTTGATAAAAAACGCTCCTACTGATTCGGCAAGCATTGTACGCGCCGCTATATCAATAGGAACGTTATCGTACCGATATACCGAGAAGTTTCTAAAGACTACGAAAAGTTGTTGCACCTCGCTACTGTAATGCATCTCAGCAATATTTGAAGAATCATTCACTTGTAGGTGCATTACACGTTTCAGTGTAGTCATAGGAATCTCCGTCTCCATTTTTGCTTTTCTATTATATTATACAAAAATAAAGATAGAAATTTTATCACATCTAAAAAATGATCATGGGATTAGTTTTGAGCATAAAGGTGTTCGAGGCCTTTGATCTTAAATGATAAACGGTGCTGTTTACAGAAACCGTGTTGCTTTATCGCTTCGTAGTGCTCCTTAGTGCCGTATCCCTTGTTTTTATCAAACGCATATTGAGGATAAACATTTGATAAGCCGTCCATTATACCATCCCTATACACCTTCGCAATTACCGACGCGGCGGCAACGGCTTGACTTTTCGTTTCTGCTTTGTCGTACGCACATACGAATAGTGAGGGAGTTGATACACGTCTCGTTACGAGTTTCCCAATGCGGCAGCCGTCTACTATAAAAGCGTTTACATCGAAACGCTCTGCAAGGTGTTCAATCGCATCGGTCATTACACGTACGTTTGATTCATCAATTCCGACACTTTCAATGTCGTTTACATATTGAACAGAGATATACAAATGTACCCCGGGGGTCTCGCGGATAGCAGTATCAAGAAGATCTAGCCGTTTCTTCTTAAGTCTTTTGGAGTCTCTTATACCGTCGAGCATTATATGCTGAGGTAAAGAAACCGCGGCACCTATAATGGGTCCCGCCCATGCACCTCTGCCAACCTCATCCACGCCTGCCACGTGCTCGTGGCCTTCGGCCCATAGGTCTTGTTCGATACCTATAGGGTATAATTCTTTTTCTGTTTCTTCCATGCTAAAGCCTTTCTGGATGTAAACTCCAAATAAAGCGCCCCCAATATTCATCTAGTTTAGTAAGCGCCTCTTGTGATACAGTACAACCATCCCACGCATGTGCAGAGCGGTTGAACCTACCAAGTTTAACACCTAACGAAGAAAGCAACGCAGCTTCGTTACTCTGATTCGGAAGGGAAACACAAATACATCCTTCATATACAAGTCTATGCGGCTTCTTAATACGTTTGCGTGCCTTACGCAATGAGTCCTCCACGCTTGAGCGCGTTAATGTAGTTCGTTACTTGTATACGTGATCTACGATTGTAGTTACAGTAACTAAGCCAGTCTTTAAGCATCCCAAATTTGACTTCAAGACTTGCACCTTTCATCTCAACACGTACTGATTGCCAATCCGCATCGGCGACAGCTTGTAATATTTCTAGCTTGTTGAGTTTTCCAAAATGAATTGAATCCCAGTCGAGATTATTCTGCATGCGCACGTGCCTCTTTCAATGTGAAAGGTTGTGTCCCGCCATAGAAAACTCTCTTCCTACGATCTTCGAGTATATACAAACGACTCTTTCCGTCCCGATACGCAGGCGGTATACTTACAAACTCAGAAAAAGCTTCGCCCGGCGAATGCAATATTATGATATGAGCTTCAGGCCGTTCTATCGAAGTAGCACGTCGTATACGTACTGCAGGTATATTCGACGTAAGTCCTCCGTGAGACTGCGCGTCGTAAAACTCGAAGCTGTCTCTTGGGAATACGGACTTTATCAGCAAGGCTACGATCTCAGGAAAATGTGCCTTCGAATAGAATTTGATCTTCACGTACGGAACATCCGAATATACACTGCCTCCCGCTTTCTTTGCAACGACTTTTACATATTCCAAATCGTTGAAGTCTGTAACAACCCTTGGTAATTGTTTCATAATAAAAACTCCCTTTGTATTTTCCTATTATATTATACAAAGGTATATCAAATAATTTAAGCGAAATAAAGTGGGGCCGACGGGACTTTAACCCGCAAGAATGAACTGGTTTGTTCATATGTCTGACGTTGCATCACGGCCCCATAGTAGCGCGACTGGGATTCGAACCCAGACCGTCCAGACTGAAAATCTGGTGACCTATCCAGTTAGTCTACCGCGCCCATACTAACAAGTTAAGAACATCGCTATAACCTGCATTATAAAAAACACCGCAGTGATACTAGCAACATCTTCCACGCCGGATTTCTTCGCACTAAGAGTTACAAGTAATATTGCTGCAGCGTTGATTGAAAACAATATAACACTCGCCCAAGGCATAACTACCTTTCGCGGGGGTGGGAGAGGGGGAACTTTCCGGGCTGTACGGCGGACTTTTATACATGTACCGGCTGCGCAATCCGTAATTTTGTGTTCCCACGCAGGCTCGCCTGGTAACCCAGCCTCCCCACGCACCCGAATTACTCAACAGTTGTAGGTTTCTTAACCGCGATTTGGTACTTTGTAATGATAGCCTCAATCGTAGCACGATCGTTTGCTTCGACGAACTCGGAGATGATTTTATCTCTTGCGTCTATATTTTGTTGCAACTTCGAAATGGCTGTGTTCAGATTCAATATAGCGCGTTGTTGTTGCCCGAGAAGTTGATCAGCATCTGCGAGTTGCTTTCGGAGCGCTGCGATGGTTTTTTGAGGGTCTTGTTGTTGCGCCTGTGTTGCATCGATAAAAAGACAGAGCGACGTCATTAGCAAAACAAACACCACGACGCGCTTTGCGATCGGTACTACGATGGATTTCAGAAACTTCATATGTGCCTCCTGTTATGTGATTAGGGTAAGAACCCAGTCGAGTATCATGCCTAACATGATACAAACAAGTGTAAACATCCAATTAGCATGTTTGCGTAAATTTTTATCCTTAAAGTCGCGTGTGCCCATCAACCACATACTCCTGCAGGAGAATATTACTACAAATATAATGAATGCTATACGTATAGTATTTGTATTTACCATATGATATTCTCTAAGCACCTTTTCATCGTACACCTCCGTACGGTATCCAAAACCATTCGCTCATTGGTGTAACAATTACAGAGTCTTTATAACTTTCGAATGTCATTTTATTATAAAAGCGTATCTCTATACCATCTGCATATGTGGTGTGTTCAACATGAAAGGTTAGATCAAAATCAGAAGAAGGTGTCGGCGCCTTCTCAACTACGCGGTTCATGTCCGCATCAATTAGTACTTGACGATCCTCATACCCGCGTTTATACCCACGGTGCCAGCCATTATGATAACAAATAGCTCCGCTAACTATAGCACCGAATAAAAGAGCGAAGAGCATAACGAAACATACGCCAACTACATTAGGTCCGTTCATTGTTTCCTCCTGCTGTTTTTACGCCATCTACAACCTATATAAATACCAAAAGTCAAACATACAATCCAAAGTGGTAACCACGGTAATATGTTAGACATCATTTACTCCTCTACTAATTGTGCGTCCAGTACTTCTCTATATTGTGCATAGCGTTGATTACTATGTTTACGTAAATACTTATTGTAAGGGTCCCAGAAGTCTACGATGAGCCCGACCTCTTTTCCTTCCGTGCGCCGCAACACCCTTCCCGCCTGTTGAATAGTAGCCGTTTTACTTAACCCTCCAGCGGCGTTCACGATCACATCAAGCTTAGGTATGTCAACACCTTCACTAAATATATTCGTAGCTATTGCCATATGGTTTCGCCCGTTGAGCAACGTCTTTACTGCCTGACGCGTCTCCGCGTCATCTTTCCCCTGCACAAATTCAGCTGCGGGGTACGTTTCTTGTAGTAATTCGCCATGTTCAATACGTTTCACTACTATAAGAACACTTTTATCTCTACGTGCGTAATACCTTGCTATACCAATAACTTTTTGATTACGCTGTATATTGCGTACAATACCGTGTGTATAGCAATCAGGCCACATAAACGGTATGTGTCCTGGATTACCGTAGTTTAGCATTTGTAACATAGGTTTTGCTATACGCTTTGGCGCATCGTGGACTGTTGCGCGATATAATATGGGACCAATGAGCCCTGTAATTTTATAATAAGAATCAATATCTTCTTTTTTCTCTTTAGGAGTTGCGGTAACGCCTATACGTCTTTCGCAACGTAATGCTTTCAATATTTTTACATATGTCTTTGCTTGCGCATGATGAGCTTCATCAATAATAACCGTGTCGACTGGAAAGTGATTACGTATGTCTTCAGTTGACCAGTTCTTTAACGAAGGAACCATCGCTACGGTAGTATTTTGAATGTCAAGCTTTTGATCGCCAACTATGCCAACAAAAACTCCCAATACCTCTTGAAGTACTTTCTGCGTTTGGTACATTAAATCAGTCGAACGCTGCAATATCAATGCAGAGCCGTTCCAAGCTTTCAACATTGCAGCAAACGCGATAGTCTTTCCAGCAGCTGTTGGGGCTTGTAATATACCACGTGAGTGTTGTAGTGCGGCACGCACCATCTCAGATTGATGAGGTTCCAACGTATACTTACCTATTTGAATAGGCACTTCAAATGTACTACATTTACGTTTATACCCGTACGTAACATTGATAGACGTATGTCCATACTTATGCAAATCAAAGTCGTCATGTATTAATGGAATCAAACCAGTAAAGAAATAACCTGTGTTACCTACCATACTTCTATAGAAAACATTCCTTCCTGATCTCGTCCAAGTAACATATGGATAGGTAAAAAATTTACGGAGCGATCGAATGTCATCGACACGACTCCATACGGGATTTTCAACATGAATGTTCATTATACTATAACTACGTACTCCATACAGAGCCTTAATACATCGTCGTATGATTTCTGCACTGTAGCTTCTTCAGTGAATTGTTTCGCTTCGTTCTCGAAACCCGCTCTACTGAGTGTCTTACGTACGGCGCCGATGATGAAGAAGACATTTCCATCTTTACCAATAAGTTGACATTCGGGTCTTTTCTCTTCGGGTAGTCCCATAATAGCTCCTTATAGTGTTACTTTACAGTTAC
>Ga0272442_10005333_pt1 | contig 17225 bp, 19 predicted proteins | sample SSMForm2O_FD_200262 | JGI IMG/M metagenome (GOLD analysis project Ga0272442, IMG submission 200262) | Marine sediment archaeal communities from Little Sippewissett salt marsh, Falmouth, MA, United States - SSM-Form-2O | ecosystem: Environmental > Aquatic > Marine > Wetlands > Sediment ... | reverse complement strand
GACTACCGTCTTACCGGTCCAGCGTACGGCAAGACGACGATGGCGATTCCAGGTGCTTCTTGAAGTAGATGCGAGGATGTTCGGCAGCGTAGTCGGACAGCGTCGCGAACGGCTCGTACCCGAGCGGCCGGTAGAACGCCGGAGCCTGGAATCCCAGCGTATCCACGTGTGCATCGGTGCAGCCGTTCGCACGCCCGTGTTCCTCGATCGTCTCCATCAAGCGGCGACCGAGGCCGCGTCCGCGCTGATCGGGCCGGACCCAGAGAAGGCTGATTGCAAGCCAGGACCAGTTGATCGTCCCGCTGACGCCGCCGACGATCTGCCCGGCGTCATCCCGGGCAAAGACGGCGACTGGATGGAAACCGGAGTCGGCGAGCATGTCTTGTGCGTGCTCGCCCAACCCGTCCTTCAGACGCTGGATATCCTGGGTGGATGGCTGCGTGTCAATCTCCAATACGTGATCGTCCATGCGATGGATTGTGTCAGACGAATGCACGTCAGACAACCGCAGTCTCGATGCTCACATTGGGCATTGCCGCAAGGTCGCAGCAAGGACGTTGAACTTCCTCTTCCGCGCTGCGAGAATTCGGCCTTGGCTTCGAGGGGGACACACACGATGGAGATCTTGGCGGTCGGTGTTGGCGGATTTGTCGGTGCGGTGGCGCGGTACGGGGTATCGCGCCTTCTATCCTTTGCTCCGCATACGGCGTGGAGCACGCTGGCCGTCAACGTGGTCGGAGCATTCCTTCTCGGGCTGTTGATGGGAACGAGCGGCCGTTGGGGTTCGCTTTCGGATCCGGTTCGCAGCTTCCTGATCGTCGGCCTTCTCGGGTCGTTCACGACGTTCTCCACGTTCAGTTGGGAAGCGATCGAGCTGTTCCGTTCCGGACAGATCCGTGCCGGATCGCTTTACATCCTCATCAGTCTGCTTCTCGGCCTCGCAGCCGGCGCGTCGGGGTACTGGCTGACACGTCGTGTGGCGGCCTAGGTAGCGCGCAGCGTTGTCCACTTCTGTCGAGTGATCCGGTAGATGAAGTAGTGGACCGGAACCATCGCGTCCTTCATCGGCCCGGAGGGCTCGAGTGTGTCTTCTCCGGTACGCTGCATGCCGCAGCGAGACATCATGTGGACGGATCCCGCGTTCTCGACGTTCGGCGTCCCCTGAACGATCCTACACGCCGTCTGAAGGAAACCGCACGCGATCAGCGTCTTCCACACTTCTTGACCGTATCCGGTGCCCCAGTGGTCGGGCGACAGTTTGATGTCCGGTTCGACGATGCCTTGCTCATCGACCCGACCCACGTGAGCCTGTCCGATGTGCTGTCCGTCGGACGAGCGATCGACGATGAGGAGACGCGAGAACGGATCCGGCGACGCATTGGCGATCTGGCGGCGGATTCGTTCTTCCGACGTCGGTAGGCCGTTGGGAAAACCGACGTATCCCATCACGCGCGGATCGCTCCACAGTGATAGGATGAACTCCGCATCGTCGGGGCCGGCCGTTCGCAGTCGAAGTCGCGCGGTGTCCAGCGGAAACGGGTCATGAATCCTGTTCGTCGTCATGCCGCCATCGTACTCGATCGAGTAGTCGGCGATCCCTACAACGGCTCGGGGGAGGCGAGCGAAACGCCGAGTGCATACGCTTCATCCAGCCGCTCGGGCGTCTCGCTGATTGGACGATCCCGGCCGGTCTGCGGGTCAAACGTTTGGCAGACGATGCTGTCGCATGTGCTGCCGAAGCCGGCGGTGATCCGCTCAAGCCACTCCACCATGGAGCCGTAGTAATGGCGATAGCCGACAAGCAGCACGAACCGCTTGCCGCCGAAGTATGCCGGATGGACAACGGCCTCCAGTCGGTCGAACAGCGTCTTGAGTTGACTGGTCATGTACCCCCAGAACATGGGCGTGGCGATCACCACGACGTCTGCGGACCGAAGCGCCGGATAGACGGCTTGCATGTCGTCTTGAATCACGCACCCCTCGCCACTGGCACACTTCATGCACGTTGCGCCGCGGCAGTGCGCGATGTCCATGTCGATCGGCCGGAAGTGGGTGACCGCATGCTCGCCGTGCCTGGCCATGCCACGCAACAGTGCATCGGCCAGCGAGTCGGTGTCTCCGTCGTGTCGCGCGCTTCCGTGAAGAACCAGGATGTTCATGTCGCGTTCTCCTGCATCCAGGATCGTGTCCCGTCGTCTTTCTTGCGTCTTGCCGCGGTCCGGTCGTGCTGTCATGGTTCGATGCTTCGTCGGACCGACTATCGCACCAGTGTACTGCCTTACTCGTTCGGCGTAGAAGATCCCAGGTTGACTTGCGTCGGGACCGCGCGTAATGTTTAGCTACCTAAATATTAGGGAGCTATCTATGCGGCCACACGCTTCGTTGACTCCGGAAACGATGACCGTCGGGCAGTTGCTGTCTCAGATCTGTCGTATGAATGGACATCATCTGAGAACCCACATGGGACAGCTTGGGCTGCACCGGGGACAGGGATTCGCACTGGTCCACCTGTGGGAGAATGATGGAATGCCGCAGCGCGAGCTCGCGCAGGCAATGCACATCCGCGCGGCAACGGTTACGAACATGCTACAACGCATGGAACGATCCGGCTGGATCGAGCGCAAACGAGACGAGAACGATCAGCGCGTGGTACGGATCTTCCTCACGGATAAGGCCAAGACCGTGCGCCGGCAAGCGCAGGCGGTGTTCGCCGAAATGGAGGACGAGCTCTGCGCGCTGTACAGCGAATCGGAGCGCGAAACGTTTCGTGAACTGCTGATCCGGCTTCACCGGCACTTCTTGCAGACGAGGCCGTCGCATCATCCGCCGCTGCTTCCCGGAGCGGAGAGGAGACCACGATGAAATCGATCCTTCGGCTGTACCGATTCGTCAGACCGTACCGGGCGTTGGCGGGTACGGCGCTCCTTCTCCTTCTTGGAATGGTGGCTGCCGATCTACTGATCCCTCGCTTGAGCCAGCGAATCATCGATCAGGGGGTCCTCGCGGGCGATCTTCATATCGTGTGGACGACGGCCCTCGTGATGCTCGGCGCGGCAATCCTGAGCGCAGGATTCGCAATCGCCAATAACTATCTGTCCGTGCGTGTGGGCCAAAGCTTTGCGGCGGACATTCGTAGCGCGCTGATGCGCAGGACGCAGACATTCTCGTTTGGAAACCTGGATCGCCTGCGAACCGGACAGCTGGTCGTCCGATCGACGAGTGACGTGAACTTCGTACAGATGGTCGTTCAGATGAGCCTGCGCATTTTGACGCGTGCGCCGATCTGGATGATCGGGGCCATCGTATTTCTCGTCGTTACGAACGCGAAGCTCGGGCTTATCGTCCTTGCGTTCTTCCCGGTGATCATCCTGTTCGTGCTGCTGTTCTCCGGACCGGCGCGGCGCGGGTTCATGGCGATCCAGAAGCGGCTCGATTGGCTGAACACGGTGCTGCAAGAGAATCTTGCCGGGGTTCGCGTCGTCAAAGCATTCGTACGCGAGCGTCACGAGATCGAGCGGTTCGGCGATGCGAACGAAGAGCTGACCGCAAAGTCGATCCGTATCAACCGGATGTTGGCTCTTCTGATGCCTCTGCTGACGGTAATTCTGAACGGCGCAGTGATCACAGCGCTGTGGGTTGGCGGGAACGCAACGATGGTCGGCGATATGACAGTCGGAGAAGTCGTCGCTTCAGTCAACTACCTGTCCATGGCTCTGTTCCCGATGCTCTTGCTGGCAACGATGGTTGGACCGCTGGCTGCGGCCGACGCGTCTGCCAGCCGCATCCTCGAGGTTCTGGACAGCGACCCGGAGGTGAAAGAACGTCCAGGGGCACGTCCGATCGAATCAGCAACGGGCCGGATTGCATTCGAGGATGTTCGGTTCTCGTATTTCGGCGGATCGGGCGAGCCCGTGCTGCAGGGGATCTCGTTTGCCGCAGAGCCCGGCGAGACCGTTGCAATCCTGGGCGCGACCGGATCCGGGAAGTCGACTTTGATTCACCTGATTCCACGCTTCTACGATGTGACCGGGGGGCGTGTGACCCTTGACGGAACCGACGTCCGCGATCTCACGCTGCATTCTCTCCGCGTAAACGTCGGGATTGCTCTTCAGGAAGCCGTGCTGTTCGGGGGGACAATCCGCGACAACGTCCGGTACGGGCGTCCGGATGCCGGTGACGATGATGTGCGCGCGGCATGCGAGGCGGCACAGGCAGCCGAGTTCATCGACGCGCTATCGGACGGGTATGACACGGTCATCGGGCAGCGGGGCGTTACGCTGTCCGGCGGACAGCGCCAACGACTTGCCATCGCGCGAGCCCTTCTCGTGCGTCCAAAAGTGCTCATCCTCGACGACTCCACCAGCGCCGTGGACATCGAGACCGAAGTTCGGTTGCAGGACGCGCTCGATCGATTGATCGAGGAGTCGGCGCACACGACGACGCGGTTCATCGTGGCGCAGCGGATCTCGACCGTGCTTCTGGCGGACAAGATCCTCGTCCTCGAAGGCGGCCGGATTGTCGCCATGGGAACGCATGCCGAACTACAGGCGTCGAGTTCTGTGTACCAGGACATCTATCGATCACAACTGGGGGATGGGATGCGGACTACACGTGGGAACGACCGACGAGAGGGGGTCGCCGATGTCTAATGAACGAAAGGCGCCTCCCCGCGGCGGACGCGGCCCCGGAATGCCGGGCCCCGGACGACGACACGGTTCGATGAGCATCGAACGGGCGAAGGACACACGCGGTACGTTACGGCGGCTCCTCGGGTACCTCGGTCCGTATCGTCTGGCGATCCTGCTGATTGCGCTGCTGGCCACCGTCGCGACCGGCATGTCGCTTGCCGGACCGTACTTGCTTGGAGAGGCGGTCGATGCGATTACGGCACAGTCGGGCCTTGGCGCGCTGCTACGGATTATCCTGATGATGGCGGGAGTCTACGTGCTGTCGTGGCTGGCAAACGCCGGTCAAGGAGTCATTCTTGCTTCCGTCGGCCAGAAGATGATGCGCACAATGCGCAAGGATCTGTTTGATCACCTGCAAACCCTTTCCCTCCGGTTCTTCGATGGGCGCGCTTCGGGAGAACTGATGAGCCGCCTGACAAACGACATGGACGCCGTCAACCGTGTTCTGTCGCAGCAGATTACCCAGTTGTTCACGGGGATGCTGACGATCATTAGCGTGCTGGTCATCATGTTTGTCTTGAACCCGCTGCTGGCCTTGGGCTCTCTTGCCGTGTTCCCCTTGATGATCGGACTCGTCGGGCTTGTCGGGAAGAAGACACGGGCGGCGTTCCGCGGATACCAGACAAGCCTTGGGGCGCTCAACGCAACGTTGGAGGAGACGTACAGCGGACAGCGGGTCGTGATGGCGTATGGTCAGGAAGCGTCTACGCTGGCGAAGTTCGATCGGGCAAACGAAACCGCGCGTAAGGTCGGAACGCACGCCATGACGTATGCGCTTCTCGTAATGCCGATGATGGGGATCCTTTCAAACGCCAACATTGCGGTTGTCGCCGGGTTGGGCGGCTGGATGGCGCTTTCCGGCATGGCGACGATCGGAACGATTGCGTCGTTCATCAGCTACTCGAACCGGTTCGCCGAGCCGCTCCGGCATCTCGGAAACTTGTACAACCAATTCCAATCGGCGCTTGCCGGTGCGGAGAGGATCTTCGCGGTTCTCGACACGGACCCCGACCTTGTCGACTCCGATGATGCCGTGGAGATCGGTCGAATGGAGGGAGACGTCTGTTTCGACGACGTGACGTTTGCGTACGTCGCTGGCGTTCCTGTACTGAAGAACGTTTCGCTTCGGGCCCGTCCGGGTGAGCGTGTCGCGATCGTCGGTCCAACCGGGGCGGGAAAGACGACGATCGTGAACCTGCTGTCGCGATTCTATGACCTGGACAGCGGCGCGGTCCGGATTGACGGACACGACATTCGCACCCTATCCCGCGTGAGTCTACGGCGGAACCTGGGGACGGTTCTACAGCAATCGTTTCTGTTTGCGGAGAGCGTGATGGAGAACATCCGGTACGGACGACTCGACGCAACGGACGAGGAAGTCGTGGCTGCGGCTCGATTGGCCAACGCCGACGGGTTCATCCGTCGGCTTCCGAAAGGCTATGAAACGACGCTCTCGGAGCGCGGCGCAAACCTGTCCGAGGGTCAACGGCAGCTCCTCGCAATCGCGCGGGCGATTCTGGCCGATCCCCGGATTCTGATTCTGGACGAAGCGACGAGCAGCGTGGACACGCGGACGGAGGTCCAGATCCAGCAGGCGCTGCTTGAGTTGATGAAGGGGCGGACGAGTTTCGTTATCGCGCACAGACTCTCGACGATTCGTGACGCGGATTGCATTGTCGTTGTCGAAGACGGGCGTGTTGTCGAACAGGGAGACCACAACGAACTCCTTGAGAAGCGGGGAGCCTACTACCGGCTGTATCGGAGCCAGTTCCGCGGACAGGACGCAACAGCGCCCGGATGATCTGCCGGAAAACTTCACGAGTTCTCGACAGGTGTCAGGTACGATGCCTGAGCGAACAGGGGAGGATATGATGAAACGAGTAGCTGTTGCAGTATTGACGAGCATTCTAGCGATTGTCGGTGCGGAACTTCTCGCAGTGGGGCAAGTTGATCTCAGTGAGTTTCCGATTGGGTCGACACGGATGGTGTATGCCGTTCGCTCGGAGGATCTGTCCGAGCCGCAGACGATGGAACTCACGGTCACTGCGTACGGCGATGACCAGTACAAGGTGCGGATGGTTACCGAGTCAATCGGGAATGAGGACGAACTGGCGACAGGTTTCGGGTTCATCTTCGGCTCAGCCAGCGTCTCGTCCGGAACCGGACAGGATGCGGACTACTCTTCGCTACAAGCGCTGATGGACCAGCGCCAGCGCCTGCAGGAAGGGCAGAATTACGCCTTACCGGGGGCGGACTTCGTCGACATCATTGGTGTCGAGATTGCCGGTGTGTGGTGCCTGGAGGGAACGATCGTGGACGACGATGATCCGGACAACCGCATGTCGGTCGCGTTTGCCCTGACGAACCCTGTGTACATCTCGCCACGGATCCGGGTCTTGGAACTGCAGGACGGGGAATGGGTGGAGACGTTCGCCCTGGAACTCGTCGAGTACACGCTTGACGAAAGCGGAGGCTAGACGTGGCGCTTCTTGAAGTGCGGGGTGTCACGAAGGAATACGAGCTCGGCAAGACGATCGTCCATGCCTTGCGCGGACTGGATCTTGAGATCGAGCGCGGCGAGATCGTCGCAATCATGGGCCCGTCGGGGTCCGGAAAGTCGACGTTGATGCACATCCTGGGGGCACTCGACCGCCCGACGGACGGGCAGGCGGCTGTCGATGGAACCGACATTCGGACCCTCCGCGAGCCGCAGCTGGTCACGCTCCGTGGACAGCGAATCGGCTTCGTCTTTCAGACGTTCAATCTGATCCAAACGTTGACTGCGGTCCGCAACGTCGAGCTCCCGATGATCTTTCAGGGCGTTCAGCGATCAGAGCGGCACGCGCGAGCACGCCGCCTGCTAGAGCGCGTCGGACTGGGGGATCGGATTCGACACAAGCCCAACGAGCTTTCGGGTGGCGAGCGACAGCGCGTAGCAATCGCGCGCGCATTGGCCAACGATCCGGAGATCATCCTGGCCGACGAGCCGACCGGGAACCTCGACACCGAGACGGGTGAATCAATCCTCTCCTTGCTTAAGGACCTGAATGCCAACGAAGGAAAGACGATCATTCTGGTGACGCACGATCCGGACGCCGCTGCAATCGCGGGTCGGATCGTACGTCTTCGGGACGGATGTGTTGCCCCGTCGCCGAACGGCGAAAGGAGGGTCTGATGTTCGGTGAGTTCTTCCGGTTTGCCGGACAGAATATCCTGCATCGCCGGCTGCGCAGCTGGTTGACGGTGATCGGCGTGTTCATCGGGATTACCGCGGTTGTTGCGCTGATCTCGATCGGTCTCGGCCTAGAGGAAACAGTCAACGAACAGATCAAGGGTGTCTTCGGCGACACGGAGTTCGTAATCGTCGACGAGGATGCGTTCGGTCAGGGACACAGCTCGGGTGAGGTCGATCAGTATGCGGTGGATCTCGAGTACATCCGGTCGGTCGACGGCGTGCGCGTGGCGGCGGCGGTTGCCACGCGAAACGGATTTGCTCTGGGGCCGGAACAGTCGGATGGCAGCCAGCAGGCCGCGTTCCCCGTTGTAACCGGGCTCTCCCCCGAATTGATCACCGAGTTTGCGTCGTTCATCGGCGAGCTTAGCCTTCAAGACGGGCGGGGATTCGAAGACGGGGAGATCTACGTTGCCATCCTCGGAAGCCGCATGGCCGAGAAGCTTGGCGCGTCGGTCGGCGACACGTTCGTGATCGGAGGCGACCTCGACGCGGAGTACGAGTTTGAGCTGGTTGGAATCCTCGCGGCGCCGGACGCCGCGGAGGAGGACGAGTCGTCCGGGTTCTCGTACGGATCGTCGGTGGATCAAGACGGATTGTACGTCCCGTTCGAAACGATGAGCCTGTTATGGCCGAACGACAACAGTGTGCAAGTGACGCTTGTAGCCGTTGAAGACGGCGAGGACGTCGACGCAATTGCGGATGAGGTGGAAGAGGAACTGAACGATCGGGGATCGAGCGTCGTTGCGATTACGTACCAGGACATCAGCGATGTAGTTGGGACGATGACCGATGCGATCTTCGCCTTTCTCGCCGGCATCGCCGGGATCTCTCTGCTTGTCGGCGCTGTGGGCGTGATGAACACCATGTTCACGTCGGTACTCGAGCGCACGAAGGAGATCGGGATCATGAAGTCGGTCGGGGCGAAGAACGGACACGTTTGGGCGATCTTTCTGATTGAGTCCGGCCTGATCGGGCTTGTCGGCGGAATCGTCGGTACAGTGGCTGGATTGGCCCTCGATGTGGTGGGGTCGCTGATCATCAGTTCCGTTACCAACGTGACCCTATCGATCGTGATCAGCCCGATGCTGATTGTGTTCACGCTTCTGTTCTCGTTCTTGCTCGGCGCCGTGGCGGGCCTGTGGCCGGCGTGGCGTGCATCGCGGCTTCCGGTCGTCGATGCGTTACGATACGAATGATGTGACGATCGACGACCTTCGAGCACTTGCAATCGGAATCCTTCGGCAGGAGCCGGACCCACCGGTTCGGGTTCGGCTCTTGCGTGACGTGCTGTGCGCTCCATCCGGCGACGATCGCCTGATCGCCGCGTGCGACGGTCTCTCAGCCTGGGCGGAGATTGCCGCCCTGGAGTCGGAACAGCGGGATGACGGATCATGGGGTCGGATTCACTCGCGCGACACGAAGGTGCGACAGCGCTACCCGACGACGGAGTACGCCGTCGAGCGCGCAACCGCCCTTGGGCTGTCCAGCGATCACGCGATGTTGACCCGGGCGGCCGAGTACTTGGCGGGTGTGATCACAGGCCAAAGGCAGCCGCTTGACCCGCCAGAGAAGAACGACCGCTGGGGCGCAGGTGTTCAGTTGTTTGCTGCTGCGACCCTGGCGCGGATCAACTCGAGCCACCCGGCATTGGACAAGCCGTGGGCGGTGTGGTCCGAGGTTCTCGATGCGGCGTTTGCAAACGGTGTGTACGATGCCCAGGCGGAAGCCGAGGCGCAACTCCGGCTTCACGGCGCAACGATCGAGGACTCGTACCTGATCCTTTCCAGCCGGTACGCGCTGACGCTCCTGTCGGCACGGGCCGGAGAGCTTCGCCAAGAGCGGATCGATCCGCTGCTGACGTGGATCGGACAACGGGCGGATGGTATCGGGTACTTGGGCGAGCGATTGGACGGGCCGCCGCAGAAAACGCCGGGTCGTATCGAGCGGTGGATCCAGTCGTGGGAGATCCTGTCGCGGTTTCCGCTCAAACCGCGGCGCGCACGCGAGCTACTGGACCTGCTGGACGAGACGTCCGATGAAGACGGGTTCTGGGATTACGGCGAGCGCGCATCGAACTCCGCAGTGTTCCCGCTGTCTGCCAATTGGCGCAAGCGAGGCACGCGCCGGGTCGATTGGACGACGAGGCTGCTCGTTCTGGAGAGCGCGCTGGTTCGGTAGGCTGGTGGTCAGTGGTCAGTGGATCTACCTCTCATGCGCTGCGTTTCGCGACGTATTCGGCTACTCGGTGCAGACGGGGCCGATGCCAAGCAGTCGCATCATCGTCGGAAGTGCGGGAACAAGCGGAACCGAATCCTGATCACACGCCGTTTCACACGTTGTCTCGCATACTGTGGCCAAGTACGCATACGCCGCAAGCATCTTCCTCGCTGCACGTTCCAGACCGCGTACTTGGAGTGCTGCCAGCGCGGATTCCAGTGCCATATCAAGATACGTTGACACGTTTCGTGATGCGACAGCCACTTGATCGAGGACCTCGGGCGCGAGGCCGTGTGACTCACAGCGTGCCGACACTCGTGCGATTCCGGGAATCATCCCAATGAAGATGGTGCTCTCGTCGATCGATACGTAGTGTTCGCCGTCCACGCCCTCGAGCAGGTTAACCAGTCGTTGCGCGAGGAGACGGGAGTCGGCCAACGTGGGAGCGTGGGAGCCGATCGATGCGATGGCCATTCCGAGATGTATCGTTCTCGCCAGGCTCCGCATGCCGGACTCGAGCGACACCTCGTTGCTTGCCGTTACTGAGGTGCCGATCAAGATGATCGCGCACAGTAGAGCGACCGCAAGTACTTGCCTGCGTGAAACTCGATTCATCTTGGCGTCTCCTTCCCCGCTGACGCCTATGGTGCCGTGCTCTAGGATCTCGGGTCCATCAATCAGCGGTCAACGGGAGGTCATCGTTGGACAAGGGCACCCGATACCCATGCCCGGGCACGGTTTCGATCAGGTCCCGCATGCCGGGTACCGTGGCCTCAAGTCGCCTGCGGATCAGGTACACGTACTGCTTGATATCCTTGGAGTCCGCATACGTGGACTCCGGCCACACCGCGGCGAGGATCTCGCGCTCGCTGAATACGGTTCCCGGCTCCCGTGCCAGCAGGCGTAGCAGCGCGAACTGCTTTGGCGTAAGTTGTACCTCTTTGTCGTGCACCGACACACTGCGGGCGGCGGCATCGATCCGGAGCGGCCCGGCCGTGATGGCCCGATCGGGCGGTGTTTCCGGCTTCTCCTGCTGTCGGGTTCGACGGCCGGGCCACCCCAGGATGGCCCACGCCAGGACAGCAGACACCAACAGAACGAAGCCCAAACCGCAGGCGGCGACAATCCAGGCAGTATTCCGTGCCTCGGCGTGGACGCTGGCAAGTAGAATGCCCATACGCGCGTAGTCTGCGAGCGCATCAGAGGATCCATCGAGCGTTACCGCAATGTCGAGATACGTAGCGCCAGTGGGCAGCACTCGCGTTTGCGGCGTCGACGAAACGGGCGGAAGTTCTTTGCTTCCTGCACTTCCCGACCGAACGTCGACGACGAGTTCGTCGTCGAAAGCGACTTGCACGAAGACGGCACTCCCGCCGAGCAGCAGCCGCGCGGCCGTCTCCAGCGTCTCGGGATCGTCTTTCCACAGACGTGCCGACGACGCGAACGCCTGGACATAGGAAACGCTACGCTCTTCGAACGCCTCAGCGAGAAGGCAAAGGTGCGCGTGGGTGAACAGTGCCAGCCCGACCGCGGTTAGGCAACAGACCGACCCCACGGCAATGAAGAAGGTTCGAATCGGCCGGCTGCGCAGGATCGTAGTCACGCAGCAAGGGTAGGGGCTTCGTTCCAGGTCGGCAAGCCGGTCAACGGATCTTGACGTGCGATTGACCGAACGTCGGTTCCTCCATGACCGGCGAATCCGTACGTTCGTCGCATCGGCCTTCCCCGCCGTCTCCTGTGGCGGCCACTTCATCGGGAGGGCCTGATCAAAGGAGGAAGCATGCGTTACGGAACGCTTCGGAGTCGGAAACGGTTCGCGAGTGCAGTGGGTGTAGGGATCGGACTGCTGCTCGTCTTGTCCCTCTCTGCCATCGCAGTCTCCGATACAGCAGACGGCTCCTGTCGAATCGGCGCGGTTCTCGAGCCGCTGGCCGGCATTCTAGCGCGGCTCGACGAAGCCATTGCAGAACTCGAAAGCCCAAGCGCAGAGCGACTGAGCAGCGCGCTGGAGGCCATCAGCGACGCGATCGACGATCTTCTCGACGCAGCCGAGGTGTTGGGTGAGACGACGGACACGGAAGACAACTGGCGAAGGCGACTCACACGACTCGATCTGCGTCTCCATCGAGTGCTGATGTTGGTTGAAGAAGTCGTCGAGTCTGCCGCGCAGACGGCTGCGCGAGAGCGGGCGGAAGAACGACTCGAGGAGCTTCGCGTGTGGCTCGACAGCGTTGTGTTCGACGCGTCGGCTGGGATGAGCGCGGAGGAGTACGAACAGCTTGAGTCGGCGGTGTATCAGACGGCGCGACGACTTGGCCAGCGCATGATGCAGATGGCGCAGCCCGAGGACGTCACCCCCGTGCTGAGCCAATTGATGGAGCGATTGGAAGCGCAGGTCCGCCGACTGGACCAGTTTCTGCTGCGAGCGGGATAGAACGGTTCATCGCGACGGCACTCGGGACATCGATCGGTGCACCGAGTGCCGTACGAGTCATCGGCATGTGCTCGCACTGGAGCCGGGTGAACTAGAGACACAGAACCATATGGATGTCGTCGGGTTCCTCGGCGAGGAGTTGCGGATCGGGCGTCGCGGTTGGCGTGAACCCTTTGCTCGTGTAGAAGCCCACGGCGGATTTGGTCGGCGTGGCAGAAACGTACATCTCGGTTGCGCCGTCTGCGCGGGCCAGTCGAAGGACCTCTGCGAACAGACGGGAGGCGATCCGTTGACGTCGATACTCGCAGCTGACGTGCAGGAGGCCGAGTTGCGCCATCGTCTCTGCCAGTCGGGGCCGATAGATTGCGATGCCGGCAAGGCGGTCGCCGTCGAACGCACCGAACGCTGTGCCACCGAGTTCGAGGTAGTGAGCGGCACCGCGGATCATCTGGTCGAACGAATGGTCGCCGTCACCCTCAACCCATCCGGAGTCGTCCCAGTGCACGTCCATTGCGACGATCGTATTGCCCTTCTGAACGTAGGCCGTGCGGATCTCCTCCGAGCGATCGATGTCGCGCATCCGATCGAGCTCCGTCGGCTGCATCGCGCGGATCTCCATGAAAGACTCTCCTTTGACTCCTAGATCACGTCGTGGTTGTGCCGTGACGGCGTCTGCTGACCCAGTCGGTCGGCGATCGATTCAGTCAACACGTGAACGATGCCGTTCAGTCGCATGGACTGAAGTTCTCCTCGTTCGATCCACTGCGCCACGTCGTCTGACGACACGCCGAGCACGTCAGCGACCTTCGCAACGGGAAGCAGCGAGGGAAGTTCTATGCCGTCAACGATCACGTCACGATTGAACTATAGCCTGCGCCGCCTTCCGGGCGGCGATTCGACTTGACCTGCTGTTGTTCATAGGATCCGTTTCTCGAGCACCATGTACCCGACGATGGAACTGCATCCTGCGTCGCCTTCTTGGCGGCGATTCGGCTTGACCTGCTGTTGTTGTTCATGGGATCCGTTTCTCTAGCACCATGTACCCGACGATGGAGCTGTGTCCTGCGCCGCCTTCCGGGCGGCGATTCGACTTGACCTGCTGTTGTTCATGGGATCCGTTTCTCTAGCACCATGTACCCGACGATGGAGCTGCGTCCTGCGCCGCCTTCCGGGCGGCGATTCGACTTGACCTGCTGTTGTTCATAGGATCCGTTTCTCGAGCACCATGTACCCGACGATGGAACTGCATCCTGCGTCGCCTTCTTGGCGGCGATTCGGCTTTGCTGGCTACCGGACATCGGATCGGTTTCTCGAGCACCATCTACCCGACGATGGAGCTATATCCTGCGTCCACATGATGGGTTTCGCCGGTGACGCCGGAGGATAGGTCGGAGAGGAGGTACACGGCGGATTTCCCGACCTCGTCGGTCTCGATGTTGCGCCGAAGCGGGGCATCGCTCTCGACCTTGTCCAGAATCCGATCAATTCCGCCGACGGCCATTGCCGACAGTGTCCGGCACGGGCCGGCCGACAGGCTGTTGACTCGGATTCCGCGCTCGCCGAGCTCGGCTGCGAGATATCGCACGCAGGACTCAAGCGCCGATTTCGCTACCCCCATCACGTTGTACCCAGATGCAGCCTTCTCGGCACCGTAATAAGTGAGGGCGAGGATGGAGCCGCCGTTTGGCATCTGTTCCATTGCGCGGCGAGAGATGGCAACGAGCGTGTACGCGGAGATATCGAGCGCCTGTAGGAACGCGTTGCGCGGTGTTGAGGCGAACGTCCCCGGCTGGAGGTAGGCACGGTCGGCGTACGCGATCGAGTGGACGACGAAGTCGAGTGTGCCAAGATCCTTCCGCGTTGCCGCAAACAGCGCATCGAGCTGTTCGTCGCTGGACACGTCACACGGGAACGTCCACGCATCGGAGAGATCTCCGGATGCCAGCGTACGTTTCACGCGGGCTTCCATTTTCTCGCCCGGCAGGTACGAGAAACCACAGCGGGCGCCGTGCGCCACAGCGTTCTTCGCAATGTGCCAGGCGATGCTCCGGTCGTTGGCAACCCCGAAGACCAGTCCGGTCCTTCCCTTGAGAAGCGGCATAAGCATCCCTCCTTCGTCTCTCGGTTGGTGCGGCTACGGTACCTCGTCTTTCGTAGCGCTGCAACGTATTGCGACACGGGATTTCCCAGCACCGTCTCCGGAACTCCAATCCATCGGCGCCACCGAGGCCACAATCCATCGGCGCCACCGACCTCCGGATTTGTCGGCGCCACTGATAGCCCGCTCCGGGGAGACGTGCTATGCTGGCAGATCGGGAAGGAAAGGAGGCAGCATGCTCAAGATGCTCACTGCTCTTCTTGGGGTCACGACGGTGATTGTCTCGCTGTCGGTTCTGTTTGCCGGCGGGGGGCTGCTTTGGGCGGACGCGGCTCTCACCGATGCCGACGGGTTCATCAACACGGTTCCAATGACGGTTGAAATCGACGGGTTTGCCTTGGTTGCCGGCCCGGCGGATGTCGAGATTCCGTCGCTTGGTGCACTGGATACAGGGGAGATCGCAACGCTCCGGATCCAGGTTGAGAATGTCAGCCCGGGTCAGGGGATCTTCCTCGGCGTAGGCGACGCGGATGATGTTGAGTCGTACCTTGCGGGCGTCCCGTATGCCATACTCGAGAACGTGGAGGCCGATCATCTGGATCTCACGTACCGTACGGATGTAACTGGCGTTGTCCCGCTATCGCCGACAGACGAGACGTTCTGGACAGCAAGTGTCTCAGGAACGGATCTTCAAATCCTTACATGGGAACTGGAATCCGGATCTCACTCGTTTGTGGTAATGAACGACGACGCGACGGAGGGAATGTCTCTTGAGGCGGTTGTAGGTGCACGCGTACCGGCGCTGCAACCGATCGGGTTCGGCATCCTGATGGGCGGAGCCATCATGTTCGTCACCGGGGCTGTTGTGCTCGCTGTCGCGCTATAGGAAGCGACTGTTTCTTCCTACATCGTACGACGAGCAGAATCCGGCACACATGGCCTGTTGGCCATGCGGTCGCTGCATCGTGATCTACGGGTTCGCGTTCACGGATTGGTCGATCAGCACGAAGTCATACCGTGAGTAGCCCGCCTCCTCGAAGCGAGCGAACGAATGGGCGAGGGTATCCTCATCGACAGTAGGCGTGCGACTCAGGATCCATCCGTAGCGCAGTTTCGGGTGGCCGACCACAGCAACGGTATAGCCGTCGGTGATGTCGAGAATCCAGTAGTCGCCGGGGAACAGCCAGAATCCGAGTAGGTGGACGAAACTCACCTTGAGTTGTCCGGGGTTGTGCGTGTCCGGGACCCACGCTCGGCCTACAGCAACGCTGGTCTCGCCCGACGCCGTGATACAAGCGTTCTCAACGCGTATCTGACCGTTCTCGAGTAGCGTGTACGTGGCGGTTGTTCCCGCGATGCACTGACGTTCGAAGGATGTTGGAATGTGCGCGATCGCGTACCACGTTCCGACGTACTGATCGAGGTTGACGTCGGGAACGGTGACCGGCTCATCCGAGACCACACCCCCAAGGAATGCGATGGCTGCGAGCGCGAAAACCCCAAGAAACCCGACAACGACGTTCATGATCATCCCCCCCGTATGGTTTCATCCACCGTACTGCGGCGGGAATGCAACGCGCAACTACGTACCGATCTCCAGCACTGCGGGCATCGCTTCACGAAGCCTCGCGCAGTCCCACGTATCGTCTACGCGGACCATCACGAACCGGTGCAGCGACTCGTCCGGATGGCGATCATACGAGTAGGGAAGCATGAGGATTGCATCGGTTGCGCTGATCACAGTTTGCTCGCTCCACCACGCAGGTATGGAACCGATGATCGTGTTTTCGTCGATCACCGTGCCTTCCAGACAGTACTGCAGGCGGTGTACGACGTACGTATCGCCGCTTACCAGATCCAAGGCGTTGACCGGGATCGTCATTCCGGGGTGACCGTCTTCGTCCTGATCGTATACGCGTTCGTCATAGGGCGATGTGGGCAGCGGATCATGGATCGGATCCTCCAGGTGTGCTCCTCGGACCTCCGTATATGGACTTTGGAGAAGCACGATCTTGCTCCCTGATTGCACAAGCTCTGCCTGCCTTGGATATGGCGTGAGCGAGAATGTGAACGCGTCGGGCACGCTGCTTACGATCAGTGCCGGTGTCATTTCCAGTTCGGTGAAGCAATACGAGTCAAACATCGTCACCAGCGAACCGCTCTGTACGACGTCTACGAATGCTGCCGTCTCGGTGATCAGTGTCACCCGGCCGAGGAACGGCAGATCAGCCGCCGCGGGCATGACCAAGATCATCGCCCACCGACCGGAGAGGTCAGGCATGGACGGGGTCGAGAACGCAGCTTCGGTAGATACAAGTACAGACAGAATCCCGACTACGATAATCGCAATGGCGTTCCTGGTATAGCGATGTGTTCTGTTCCGGAAAATCATGTCGCCCCCCCCGGCGGTCCTCGATGAGATGGTTTGAACATCGTAGCCAAGATCGCGGGATCCGCAAGCCGGGCGGAGAGCCGAGGTGCGTGATTGCGACTTAGGCAGGGGACTTTTACTCCATAGGCAGGGTCTCGTGGATGTATATAGAGAAAACCCAT
>Ga0272442_10005332_pt1 | contig 17230 bp, 17 predicted proteins | sample SSMForm2O_FD_200262 | JGI IMG/M metagenome (GOLD analysis project Ga0272442, IMG submission 200262) | Marine sediment archaeal communities from Little Sippewissett salt marsh, Falmouth, MA, United States - SSM-Form-2O | ecosystem: Environmental > Aquatic > Marine > Wetlands > Sediment ... | reverse complement strand
CCCCCCTAGCGTCTATCCCTTGCCGCTTCCATGCTGACTGCGAGAGTCCGCGCATTCAGAGTGTGGCGCAACGATGCTGGACAGAGAAACTGCCGTCCAGGTCGAGCTATCGTCAATCCTACCTCACAAAGCTGTGCAGATCATCTCCCGAGATCCCGGCCATGGGCCGGTCGCAATCGGTCATCCGTCGAGCGATGCGGAATCCATACGCTCGACAATGCGTCCGAAGCGAAGCTCGGAGATCTCCCTCTTCGAGAGAAGCATCAGGCTCGCTGCGAAGCCGGCCGTGTCGGAGATGATCTCCCGACAAAACAACGCGTGTTCCTTGCACAGCCACTTGTCGTGCCAGCGAGCCGTAAGCTCCCGGCACAGCGTGCTGCCGTGTCGCTGCTGAAACCAGTTGGGAAGTCGATTAAACAGCCGGTAGAGACCGGGGTCGGAATATAGCTGTCGCCGCGATGCGGCCAGCACATCCTGCCTCGTGTCGCCCTCGGGAAGGGCGCTACGCCCGTGAACGGCGCCGACTGCCAGCACTGCTCCGACCAAGGCGCCGCACGTGTCCCCGTACAACCCGATTCCGCCGCCGAAGCCGGTGGAAAGTTTCCACGTGTCCGGAGGAAGTGCGGGGACGAGCTCTCCCAGCAGCGCCTCCGTGACGCACTCCGAGCAGTTGAATCCCATCGAGAAGTTGCGTCGAGCCCGTTCTCTCGCGTCTGCAATCCTCCTCAGTGTCGGATCACGTGCCTTGCCGTCGTTCGCACTCATGAGCATATCTTACCGGGAGAACTGCGTTACAGCGGGTACTGACTCTCAATCACTAAGCAGCAAGCGGCGGATTGGCGGGAGCGCCGGTGAGGCATACTCGTAGACACGAACCAGCGGCAAGGCAGGCCCTCGGTCCGCAACCCACACCGGAACCAACTCCATCGCCGACGGAAGACAACGCATCGTAAGGGACTTGCGCCCCTACAGGTTGACGGTGGTCTGCTCGAGAGCGATGCCTTTAGCACCCATGTCATCGATGACGGTCAAGACCACGGTGAGGTCTGTGACGTGCTTTGCACCATGAACGTGGGCGTCACAATTGCAGACACTGTCTGCCCGTCGCCAAGATTCCGCAGGCATACGGCGATCGCTCCATCCGGATCGTAGGATGCCGGGGCGTCGAGCTCGACGTCGAGCAACGTCGTTTCGCTCGCGGGTTCGCAATGAAGCTTGCCGCCGGACGGACAGCGGCCGCACTCTCAACTCCGCCCGACGGCGCGACACGTCAATGCGTACCGCTGTCCGTCTCCTCAAGAATGAACTGCTCGCCCATCTGGGTAATGCCCGACGCCTTCATCTGCGCCTGAAGGTTCGGCGAGGCCATGAACGCCCGAACCTTCTCAGCACTCTCCTGGACTGAGAGCACCGTGATCGTGTTCGGCTCATCCACGCTTCGATAGACCTTGTAAGAGATCTCTCCCGACGCTTTACGCTGCTCGATGCTCGCGTCGTATCCCGCCTTCCAACGCGCGTAGTCCTCCACCTTCAGGCCGACGTGCAGATGCGTAACCATACTACCTCCTCTTTGTGTGCCGAGTGGGTGCCAGCATTCGCGCCACCGACCGGCGAAGCCGAAACCACTGCTCACTACTCCCATGGTACTCCCACACAGGACAATGGACAATTCTGCCTTGACGTAGAACCCCATCGCTGTTCCCTGATGTGCACACGATACACGCAGAAACTGAAGGGAACGCCGTTTCCACGGGCGGCTGCACGCCGATCATCGAATCGATACGCGAGTGCAGCGTACGCTGTGAGCTGCACCGCGGGCAGAAGATCGGCTGTCCAGAGCGGGATACCTGAAGCCAGACGCCGCAGTCTCGTTTCGGCGCGCCGACACGAGCCCAGAAGCCGCTCGGCGTCGGGATGTTCGTAACGTTCACCTCGTAGTACGTACTTCCAACGGGCCTGTCTAGACCGAACGTGTGTCACGCACGCTGTCCGCCGCCGAAGCAGACGTCGGCCGTCAGGTCGTCGAGATCGATCACCATCGAGTGGATCGTCCCCAGTCCATCGAGATAGTGACTGAATCGCAGTCTTTCGGGGTACGGCCGCTCAAGCGCATTTCCCGGATCGATCGGGGAATCGGCTTCGGCCAGCAGGGCCGATAGCGTTCGCCAACTCCACACCGACTGTCGCATACGAATCGACTGATACTCCGCCATTCCCGGCAATGTGTAGTGATTCGTCGCCCGCAACCGTGACGCCTCGTGCGCGGCGAATCGTCGCACGGCGATCTTGTCGCAAGCGATCTCCACCTGTGCCGCCGCGCCCGAGAAATCCGCCAGGAGGTAGTTCGAGTACCACGCAATCGGAAGCGTTTCCAGGCTGTCTAGCGCCTCATGAACGGTTCGGCAACGGCCAAGAAGAATGCGAGACACCGCGTTGTACGCAAGAACAGCAGTCCGTACCTTGGACAGCGGCGAGCCTTGAGAGCTGGTCACGCCAAGCCCGTGCTCATTGAATCCATTGATCCGCCCGAACATGTTGTCGGAGAAGCTGAGATGCTTCTCCGTTCCGTCAACCCGCGTTGTGCATAGCCGAAGCTCCTGCATCTCGGGATGAGAGTCGTAGTTGACCGCCACTGGAATGTGGCCGTCCGCCGTCAGGTGACGCGGCGAGTAGAAGTGGCTGCAGCCACCGTCTCGTGTACGCGCCGGCGACCCGTCGACGGTCCACAGCGCTGGCGCGCGAGCGCAGTTCACAAGCACGCATCCACTCCACAGCAACACCGGAGGGCTCAGAAGCACCGGCGATCTCATCGGCGGTCCCCGGACAATTCCGTTCCATTTCACTTAACGCCTGCAACCCCTCCGCCGGTGTGTAGGGCTTCAGAAACGGAGGACGGCCGGTGAACCCACCGTGCCTTGCATCGGACGAAAGCACGTCTCCCTGCCATCGGCCGGCCGCGCGGCGACCCTTCGATTACATCGTGTCGAAACCGCAACGCAAGCTGTCGTGTTTGCTGTGTCCTTCGCGTCCCTCCTCGCAGAGGATCTTCCCGCTCAAATCTCGGTTTTCAAGTTCGCTATGGAACAGCGTTTACGAGACATCGGCCCCGTCACGCCCAACCGCCCTACCGGTCAGCCTGCAACGACGTCCGTGTACTGCCACCACGCGCAGACTTCCCTCCGCCCGGCGAGCCTCGTACCATTCTCTTCCGAAGACGCAAAGGAGGCAGCATGTCGTATGAGCTCCGTTCAATCGGAACCGTCCAGCACAGCACCGACGGCTGCACGATCATACTCGATCCGGAGTACGCCGATGCATTGGTGTTGCTTGACCGATTCAGCCACGTGTACGTCGTCTGGTGGGCGCACAAGCACGACACCGAGGAAAGCCGTGCCTACCGGCAGACCGAGCCACCGTACGCACCGGGGAAGACACACGGCATCTTCGCCACACGAGCCGAGTATCGCCCGAATCCGATTGCGATGACGGTGTGCGAACTCCTTGCTGTTGACGTCGCCGGCGGGGCGATCCGCATTCGCAATATCGACGCAGTCGACGCAACACCGGTGGTGGATATCAAGCCGTACTACCCGGTGTGCGATCGCGTCCGGAACGCACGGGTTCCGGAGTGGTTGTCCGACTGGCCCGCGTGGTTCCCCGACGAAGGGTTCGGGCTCGATTAGGTGACGGAATATGACGGACACGATGAGCATTCCCGAAGGAGATGAGCGTTGAGCAACGCACGGGCCCTACTCATCGTTCGTTGGATTCACACTGTGATCTACATCTTGATGGTCGCCGCCATCGGCGTGCTGTTGTGGGCTGGGATCACCGCCTATTCCGGCGTGTGGCTGTGGACTTCGCTCGGACTGCTGACGATTGAGACGATCGTGTTCGTCGGACACGGGATGAAGTGCCCGCTCACAGCACTCGCCGTCCGATATGGAGCGGAAAAGGGATACGCGTTCGACACGCTGCTGCCGGAACGGTTCACGCGGTACACGTTTCGGCTGTTCGGCACGCTGATGATTGCCGGACTCCTGCTAATGGTTCTGCGATGGACGAGCGCGATCGGCTAGGACCTGCTTCCGGTACCTCCTGCGACCGTTCGCCGATCACCTCGGCCGGGGACACCGTACCCACTACTAGCTCCGGGAGCTACGTAGAATCCAGACATGACGCTGATCGTGACTCCTTGCGGCGCTCATCCTGTGGTCGACAGCGGTCCTCGCCCTCGTCGTTCTCTGGGTCGCCCTTCAGCACGAGAAGTTCCCCGGTAGCCTCCTATTCTCGCACTTGATGCTTGCGATTGCTGAATGGTCTTTGTTCTCAGGCTTCGAGGCAGCCGCTATGGAGCTTGCGGCAAAACTCGTCCTGGCGAAGATCGAGTATGTGGGTCTTGCTTGTACGCCGCTTCTATTCCTCGCCTTCACCGCACGCTACTCGGGATTCGATCGTTGGCTGCGAGGACGCCGCAAGATCGTCCTGTGGCTACTTGCCGCCGTGACTACGATACTTGCCGCCACAAACGAGATGCATCACTGGTTGTGGACCGACTACCTGCCTGGCCCGGCGGGCACCAACTCGTTTGTCTACATCCATGGCCCCGCCTACTACCTCGTTGCGGCGTATGTCTATCTTCTCGTCCTAATCGGTTGTGTTCTGGTTGCACGATCGGCGTTTCGCCACTCCGGTCCGCAGCGCCGCCAGGCGATTACAATCCTGTCTGCATCGATCGTTCCGCTCGTCGCCGGTCTGCTGTACGTCATTGACGTATCCGTTGCTCCCGGTCTCGATATCGTTCCCGTGTCGTTCGCCGTGACCGGGCTCGTGTTTCTCATAGGTATCGGGTTTTTCCGCGTATTCGATGTTGTTCCCGCCGCGCGTAGTGCGCTCATCGAGCAGACGGCGGATCCGGTCATCGTCGCCGACGCCGCCGGGCACATTGTGGACGCAAACCCGGCAGCCGCACGATGGCTGGGAACGACCGAGCCGCTAATCGGCTGCGCTGTGGCCGACGTGCTGCACCCGTGGCCGGCACTTCGCACGGCATGCATCGAAGCGAGAAACACGCACGTTGAGTTGACATTGGGAGATGACCCGCTACTTCACGTTGACGTTCATGTAACCCCTCTCCATGAGCCGCACGGCGACCCGCCGGATGCTTCGTCGTGCTGCGGGACATCACGAAGCGATATCGAGACGAACTCGAGTTGCAGCGTGCCAACGAGCAGCTAGCAGCGCAGATTCGGGAGATCGAGGCGTTGCACGAGGAACTCCGCGAGCAGGCGATCCGAGACAGGCTCACCGGTCTCTTCAACCGTCGATACCTTGACGAGATCCTTCCCCGAGAACTGAGCCGCGCGTCCGCCGCACGCGACACGTTGTCGATCGTGATGATCGACATCGATCATTTCAAACAGGTAAACGATCGCTACGGACACCGCGAAGGCGACAAGCTTCTCGCAATCCTCGGCACCGTACTGCGCGAGGGCACCCGGCCCGCCGACACAGCGTGTCGCTACGGCGGAGAGGAGTTTCTCCTGATTCTTCCGAAGACGGGTTCGGACGTTGCTGAGACCCGTATCGATGCCCTGCGCGACCAGTACACGAGGCAACTCGAAGCACGTGGACTCAGGCCTCCACCAACGCTCTCCGCGGGGGTTGCCGCGTTTCCCTTGCACGCCCAGTCCGATGACGAACTCCTGAAAGCCGCCGACAAGGCGCTGTATCGCGCCAAGGCGGAAGGTCGTAATCGCGTCTGCGTCGCCCAGCAGCCCGCCGCCCCGTAAGACACCGGACTACACCGTTGTCACGTGCTGTGCCGCTTGCCGACGCCGGAGCCGGCGAACTTCGTGAATCAACATCGGAAGGACGATGACCGCCGACAGGATGTCGGACGTGCTTGCCGCCGCCCAGACGCCCGTCGTACCGAAGAAGTGCGACAACAGGAATGCGCAGGGAATGATCAGCGCTACATCGCGTAGCAGTGAGATGACAAGGGCTTGTCGTGCCCTTCCGAGTGCCTGATACAGACCGCCGACAATCGCCTGTACTGAGAACAGCGGGATCACCAGAACGATCCATCGTAGTGCGGGAACTCCATCGCGTATCAGGGCGGCATCCGAACTGAACATCGCAAGGAACGTCGCCGGGAAGAGAAGGAGCACGACCCAAAATACCGCACACGCCAGCCCGGCGTAGATGAGTGCGTGCCAGATCGCCGACTCCACACGATCGTTCCGATTCGCACCGTAGTTGAATCCGAAGATCGGTTGGGATCCGTCGACCACGCCGAACACCGGCATTCGAGTGAATGACAGCAGCCGGTTGACAATCCCGTAGATTGCGATGGAGAGATCCGTGCCGTAGAAGCCGAGAAGCCGGTTCACGACGATGATCGACAGACTGGCAGCCACCGTCCGGATGAACGGCGACGCGCCGATCGCGACGGTCTCGCGTGCAATGCCCGCGTGCAGCCGCAAGTTTCGCATGTGAAGCCGCACCGAACTGCGACCGCCGAAGATGTGCCGGATCAGATACGCCGCTCCGACAGACTGCGCAATGATCGTCGCCCACGCAGCACCGGCCGTTCCCATATGAAATCCGAAGATAAACAGTGGATCGAGCGCGATGTTTAACACGGCCGAACAGAGAATCGGCACCGTCGCCCGGATCGCGTCCCCTTCCGCACGCACGATTGCCGACAGGCTGAACGCCAAATTGAACGTGAACGCGCCGCCAAGGATAACCGAAACGTACGATACTGCGTACGGAAGAACGTCTTCGCTTGCCCCGCACAGTCGCATCAGCGGATCGCTCAGCAGTACGCCAACGAGCAGAAGCGTGACGCCAAAAACGACGACGAGGGCAAACGCATTCCCCAGCGCTCGTTCCGCCGTTTCGACGTCCCGTCGCCCGAGCGCGCGAGAGATGATCGACGCGCTACCGATCCCAATCAGTTGCCCCAAACCGATGACCACGAGAAACGCCGGGAACGCCACGCTAATTCCGGCAATCGCGAGCGCCCCCACACCTTGCCCCACGAAGATGGCATCGACCACGTTGTACAGTGCCTGCACAAGCAAAGCGGCAATCGCCGGGGCCGTCATCCGCAACATCAACCGCCGCATCGGCTCATGTCCGAGAGCTTCCGGTGTGTTCTTCATTCGCTCGTTCTCCTTCGCCCATGTCCGTTCCCGTCAAGCCGGTGAGATAGACTGCGAATGCCTGGTTCGAACCACGGCAAGCGCAGCGATACCGGTTGCGGGGCACGAAGAGGGCGAAGTCACGGCATGCAGACAAGAAGAGATACTTGGCTGCTCTTGGTTGGTTACCTCCGCGTCACAGCGCAGGGATTGCCTCACGCACCAACGGCTCTTTGGAATGCACGTTGTGCTTGATCCCTCTTCAAGGCAGGAAGTGTAGCTGGGCACGGATGGGACCGCAAACCTCCCACCGTCGTTCGGTCCTCCGATCATCGACAGCCCGCGCCAACACACCACCAATGAACGCGACAGCCAAATCGGTGAACATGCATAAGCAGAACGGCCCTTAAGGAGGCACACGTGCTCACGAAGTATCAGCAAACAGAGAACGGCCACACGACGGTCCTGTTCGCTGAACCCGACCGAGCCGATGCGCAGAACACCATGCAGCACCTGGCCAGTGCGCTTGACGCGTTGACCACATACTTCGACATCGACAATCCGTTTCCGCGCGTTCGAGCAATCCTTGCCCCGAACCGCGACTTGTTTGACACACTTGTCGCGGATCTCCTCGGTGTGGCCATTGAACGTCCGTCCGATTCGCGTCGCGTCGCACAGGCACAGAAGACGGACATCGTGCTGCTTGCGCCGCACGGGTATACGACAGAGTCGGCGTACGCATACGTAGCCGACGACTACGCGCGGATGATCACGCACGAACTCGTTCATGTCGTACAGGAACATCTCTGCCCAGACATCGAAAACTCGCCACTGTGGTGGGATGAGGGACTGGCCGTCTACCTGTCGGCGCAGTGGCAGTACGACAGCCAGTTCCGCTTCCGAGAGCCGGTGGTCGAGGGAATCCGACAAAGACAGGTTCCGGCACTGGCGGATGTAGAGCGTGAGCCGTCGTTCGCCTACACGTACGGGTGGACGCTAGTCCGATTCATCGAAACACGATGCGGACGACGTGAAATCGCTCGCGCCGTCCGAGAGACAGAGGATGGCGATGTGCTCGCAACGCTCGACGAGGATCGAATGCACTTGGGTCCGACATGGCGCGCTTGGCTCCTGACCGGGGAGGCTCTCCAGACGTGAAACACCACGTAGCCGTCAGACTCTGAAAGCGAAGACAGCCTGCAATGTACTCAACGTATCTCGTCTCCACAAGGCTGACGCAGTGCTCAGGATGAGCACCTCAACAGCACCATCCCGTTTCCTGTGCTGTATCGGAAACAGCGTTGTTCCCGCTGGCGATTGGTCTCGCACACAGGCCAGGGTTGATCGCTTCCCAGAATAGCCAGCGATCCCCTACTCACCGGAGAGGACCCAGCGATCGCAGAGACGCTTCGAGACACGCACAGCCAGCGTGGTCATCCATGTCTCCGCAGGAAGGTTCGGGCCGACTCCAGCGCGTACAAACCCCGGATGATCGATCTCGATTCCCAACTCGTCTTCAGCTCACTCATGCGACCGTTGCACAACCCAAACAGGAAGAACCTGCTGAGCGATCGGAGGAAGAACTGCGCCGTAGGGTCGAAGAAGTAGTCGTTTGTCGGTTCAAGTGAGAAGCGAAACGGCGGATTGAGGTGCAGTCCAGACATTTCGTCGCGATGTCGGAGCGCATCCGATACACCGCTGCGAATCTCCGACTGCATCTCCTGCGCCGACGGGTACCAGTTGCTCTCCAGGCTCTTCACCGGGACGCCGATCGCAGCCGGACACAGCTGCCTTGCTTCGTTCACCGCCGCCTGCTCGCCGACGATAGCAAGAAGGCGCGTCCCCATGAATAGGGCAAGCTCGAGACCGATTTCACCAACTGGGATGTCATTCAAGGTGATGCAGCCGATCGGCGGCGATTGGATCGTGTGCGGCGCGAACCCGCCACCACCGTACATGGCATGTTGACCTACGATCACCATCCCGAACGGCTCACCTCGGACCATGTGGCGTGGCTTACCCGGCAAGTGCGGACGACGAACGAGACGTACGTTCTCGGGAAGCTTCTCCATCAGCACGTTCGGCTCTCGCTTCCCGTAGTCATGAGAGTCGTTGAGTATGATTTCGTCGATGCCGAAGCCACTCGCCGCTTCGCACACGGCGAGTACGTCTGATGTGATGTACTCACGGCCTTCGGTCTGCCAACGCTCCGAGCCGTAGTACATCGCCTGCTTGTTGTCGGGCGAGATCCCCGAACCGCCTTCCATATCGCAGAGTACGTACAGCTGTCGCTTCGCCATGTCTTCGCGTTCTCCTTCGAGGGCGACCATTCCCACGTCGAGCACCTGAACCCCACATATTCTACCTCTCTTCGTTTTCGTAGCGTCTCGCGCAAATCTCTGCATCCCCCGTACTGCAACGTGAGTCCCTGGTCCAGCACAGGATGTCCTCCGCATGTCCGATTGATTGACGCAGTCTCCCCGCTTGTCTATCCTGCCCGCATGGAAACACGGATCCTCGTCCTCGGAAACTCAGTTGATCGTGCACTCTATCGTCCCGTAGACGAGTGGTCTCGCTACTTCGGAGACGTGCCGTTTGACGCGGTTCAGATGCCGCAAGACGAACCGACACCGCCAATGGATCGCTATACGCACCTACTGGTTACCGGTTCGGATGCGTCACTTACACGGCCGGAACCGTGGTTCGAACGGGAAGCGAACGTAATACGTGAGGCCGCCGGCCACGGCCTGGCAATCCTGGGCAGTTGCTTCGGACATCAGATGCTGGCGTGGGCTCTCTCGGGCCCGCAGTACGTGCGGAGCGCACTGACCCCCGAAGTCGGTTGGATTCCCGTCGATATCCTGCACCCCGACCCGCTGTTCGCCGACTGCCCGAACCCGTGGCATTCGTTCGCCGCCCATCTTGACGAAGTCGTGAGTCCACCGCCGCCATGGCGCATCTTGGCGGCAACTCCCGCTTGCCCGGTACAGGCGATGCGGTACGGTGACCACCCGATCTGGGGAATCCAGCCTCATCCGGAGACTACTCCACAAGAGGCTGTGCTTCAGATGGAGAACGGGATCGCGCAATACCCCGAGTACACCGCCGCCATTCGACAGGCGATCGAAGCTCCCGTCCGAGACGATCGCGTCACGCCAATGCTATGTAAAGCGTTCCTTGGCTACGATAGTCGGTGATGGCTCGCGGCCGCACGTAATTCAATCCAAACGAATGGGTAGATCCACGTAGAACCGCGTTCCTACGCCACTCTCGCTCTCTACCAGCAGGTCTCCTTCATGCTCTCTCACAATACCGTAACTTACCGACAGCCCAAGACCGGTCCCCTCATATCGTGGCTTCGTAGTGAAGAACGGATCGAAGACGTGGTCGATGACATCCGCTTCAATCCCCGGGCCGGCATCTTCGACCGTAGTCCTCAACCACGGGTGCCCGTCCCTGTCGATAGCCTCACACGAGATCCTGATCTGCTTTCGATCGTCGGGTCCAGGATACCGAGCGTTGAGCGCGTCTCGGGCGTTGGTCAGCAGATTGATGAATACCTGCTCGATCTGCTGGCCGTGACACATGATCGAGGGCAGATCATCGGGGATCTGACGGACCACGCGGACGTGGCTTCGTTTGAACGCCGGCTCCAAGAGCCGCAGGCAGCTGTTCACAAGTCCCGGCACCTGCTCGGCGTGATACTCGCCGGTGTCTTGACGTGCAAATGCCAGCAATCTACGAACGATCTCCGCCACTCGCTTCCCCTCGTGCATGATCTCGCCGGCCAGTTCCTTGAGCCGCTCATCCTGAGCGCGCCTCTCAATGATGTCGGCGTAGTTGATGATTCCAGTCAGAGGATTGTTGATCTCGTGTGCGATTCCGCTGGCAAGTGTTCCGATCGATTCTAGCCTCTGGCCTTGGCGTAGCTGTGCCTCGATTGCCAATCGTTCTTGAGCCGCCTTACGCCGTGCCGTGATATCTCTTGAGACACCGACGATCCCCATGAATCGTCCTTGCTCGTCGTGCATTGCACTGATTGCTGTCTCGGTCCAGAGCCGCGAGCCGTCCTTCGTGATCTGCTCCAACTCGAACGTCTCAGCGAGCTCAATTGTTGCGCCGGTAACAAGCGCTTCGCGAAGACGAGCAAGGCCGTGTTCTACGGTACGCATCGCGTCGGACACAAGCAGGATGCTGATCGGCGAGGCAAGAACCTCGGCCGCCGAATACCCCAACATCCCCTCAACCGAGGGGCTGATGTAGGTGAATCGTCCCTGATCATCCATCGTCCAGATCACATCGGTCACATGGTTTGCCAGCAGGCTGTAACGCTCCTCACTCGATCGAAGCTCAGCTTCCGTATTTCGATGTTGCTCGATCTCACGCTTCAGCCTAGCGACCGTCTCTTCCAGCGTGCTCGCCATTGTATTGAGAGAGGACGCAAGCTCGCCGACCTCACGAATCCGATTGTGACTCGTGACCGGCTTCCACGTTCCGGACGCAAGCGCCTCTGCCGATGCCCGCAGCCGGACAATCGGGCGAGTGATTCGTTCCGACAGAAGAACACTTGCAAGGATGGCGACGAGTGTCGCGGCAATGACCAGATAAATGGTTGTACGCGTGTTCTCGTTGATCTGTGCCATGAAGTCGGACTCCGGGATTACGGTAGCCACAATCCAGTCGGTGCCCACTCCCCCCGTGAGCGGTTCCAGTTGCATCGTGTACAGGTCACCGTCGATGGCAAACGAGGACAGCCAGAGACCGTCTACACTCTCGAACGAACCAAATGCATCAACCACATGTGAGGCCGCTTCGCGAATCACAGGATCCGCACTCGCCCGTGCCGAAGTGCGGTCCGAATCAGGCCCTTCAGATCCCGGTTGTACGGAAGGATCTGAGGATGAGGCAACAAGCTGCCCTGATCTCTCCACAATGAACCCGACTCCTGTCTTCCCAATCTCCAGATCCGCCAGAAACGCGCCAATCTGTGAGAGGAACAGGTCCGAGGCGACTACACCCAGAAGATCCCCGTTGTCCGAGTAGACTGGGCGACTCGCCGAGATCGCCATACCTTGGCCCGAGTACAGCACATACACATCGCTCCACGTGGCTCCGCCCTGCTCGACAGCTGCCGTGTACCAGGTTCGGGTACGAGCATCGAAGCCGGGAACCGATTGGAGGAGCTCCATCCGGTGACCTTCGACGTCCGTGGCGTACTTGCGAAACGTGCCGCTCTCGAACTCGTCCGTTGCGATGACGTATAGCTCGCCGTCTGCGCCTTCGCGTCCGGCATCGACCAGTCCCCCGTCGGTGTTGCCGAAGTAGATGCTGCTCACCGAAGGAAACACTCGCACCTGTTCCCACAAGTAGCGCTCAAGTTGTCCGGAGTCGCCGATCGAGACGAGCCCTTGCTGTATGGCATTCACGTTCAGCCGGTTGATCAGTTGCGGTGTGTCAAGAAAGCGAAGAAGGTGTTCTTCGATTCGTGCTCCAGTCTCCTCGTGAAGATTCCGAATCACTTCTCCGACAGCGCTACGCCCGTTGCGGAAAGAGAGATACCCAACCATACCGACTGCGAGGACCGCTTGAAGAACAAATGTGCTGATGAGCACTGCTCGCAACGGAAAGCGACTGAATCGGCGTACTCGCTGCCAAGCTGTCCGTGGCGCTTCACTGACCATAGTCCCGCTCCCCCGGCCTTGCTCCTCGATGCTCTCCCATCAGGTCTTCCCATTGTATCTCCGTACAACACCAGCATAACACAACGGTCGACTACATCTACTCCGAGGATGCGTTCCGGATGGTCGGTCTGCTCCCATAAGAATTTGTTATCAGCAAGAGGCACGCCACGATCCCCTAGGAAGAAGAACTGATCCCCACGCCGTCGGCTGGCTCAAGGCAACCGAATGGCCTCGGCTCCTTTCGTGTCAATCGGTGGGCGATCGCTACACGATCGACAACGTGTGTGCACTTGAGCGAAGACACTGTGTTGTCCTGCTAGTGATACCGCTTCTCTTCGCAAGCCCGTTTCCCCTCGGTGCTTCGGTCTACGACGAGCCGCTGTATGACGTGTGTATTACTGCAGATGCGGTATACGGGATCGGTGTCGTCAACGAAGGGGCGAGCACGGTTGACCTTGTGTCGGATCTCTACGAGCCGATCGGCTGCGGTCAAGTCTTGAAGCCCGTACTCGTCACGATCCACGGCGGCGGATTCATCACCGGCGACAAGACGGCGGACGAGCATGTCGCTCTGGCCTTGTATTTTGCCACGCGAGGGTTCGCGGTAGTCTCGATCAACTATCGCCTCGGACGGGATGAGCCACCCGCGGACCCGGAACAGGTTGCCGCCGCGGCAGCGTACAGGATGCTCTTCGGCGCAGCCGATCTTGCCGCAGCGCACGCCGCTATCGTCGACACGAAGACGGCGCTCCGTTGGGTTCACGCAAATGCGGAGATCTACGGTTTCGATACGAACCGCGTTTTCGTATCCGGCGATTCGGCCGGTGAATTCTGCGCCGTCATCGCGGCAATCACGGAACCTGCTGCCCTCTGCACAGACCTCCCGGGCGAAGCGATCCCCGAGATGAATCATCCGACCGCAGATTGTGATGTACAGGCTGCCGTCAACTTGTGGGGTGGCGCCGGTCCTTGGCTGGACGCACTCGATGCCGTCGATCCACCGATGATGCTTGTGTATGGCAGCGAAGACTGGCTCCTGGAAGAGGGCGAGCGGCTCTGCAGCCGCTGCAACGCCATCGGAGCGACATTCGAGTGGGTACTGCTCGACGGATGGGGACACAGCACCTGGGACGCAAAGATTGCCGGCCAATCCATTCCGGCAGCAATCCTCGAGTTTCTTACGAGGCGACGTCTACTGACTCTCTAGTCGACCGCCGAGCATCCGCCGTACGTCGTATACTTGCCACACTCCCGATGAACTGTAAGATGGAAGGAGAAGCAATGAGGCTGCTCGTGACCGGCTTCCCGAAATTCGACTCGTTTCCCGAGAACGCCACCCAAACACTGATCGAATCGATGACGATGGACCCGCCACAAGAGATCTCCAATCTTGATCACAGGATCTTCTTCGAGATCGTTCGCTTCGACAATGACGACGCAACCCAGCAAAGGACTATGCTCGCCAGCCTCGATGCCGTCCTCGGACGACGCAAGCCTGACGTCTGTCTCTTCTGCGGTCAAGCGGCCGGTCGACCGCGTATCGAACTCGAGATGCTCGCCATCAACGTGTTTAAGGGAAGGGTGATTGACCCAAGTGGTCCGCCCGCATACTGGGCCACGTTTCCCGAGCCGGCGATCCTGATCGAGAGCTTGCGGGAAGCCGAGATTCCGGCCGCGCTCTCTTACCACGCCGGCACACACCTCTGCAACCACACCCTGTACGCTGCGGTCCGTCGTGCACAGCAGACCGCCTCGGGCATGCGATGTGGTTTTCTGCATCTTCCGATGACAAATACGCAGGTAATCGCAGCCAGTGAGAATCGTCCGTTCATCCCGCTTTCGATCACGCGCCGTGCACTAACGCTCGCCATTCAACACGTCTTCGAGCACTCGGCGTAGTGCAAGCGGCGCAGAGAGGAGAGCCTATGCTGTGGTTCAACATTCATCGACACGTACGCAGACCGCAAGCGGAGGTAATGCAATCCTTCGATGCATGTCTCGCTCGTGCCGTCGAAGCCGGGCCGGGCACACTGATCGAGTACGATCTGCCATACCCAAAGGCGGCATTTCTCAACGCCATCTGCGATCACCACGGCCTTGTCGCTCACGGATCCAAGCGAGATGACTTGGACGTACTCCTACCCATCCGCAAGTCGTCGGACTCCTGCGAATTCGGACGCCGGCAGATCACGTTTGCCTCAGCCGACGCGATGTGGGCGATGTGGTTCGCCATTCTTGACAAACATCGTATGGGGGGACTAACGCGAAACGGCTGTCTCCGTGTGATGACTCTCGGACGACGGACGGACAAGCACTACTTCTTCGCCCTCCCCGAACAGGTACTTGTAGATGGCGGGCCGTTCAGCCCCGGTACGATCTACCTTCTCCCTGCAGAGCTGTTCCCCGAGCGTGACAGCACATGGAACCTCGGATTCGCGCGTGTGTCGATCGAGCAGTGGGGCACTCAAGAGCCTGTCACGCCGCTCGCTCGCCTACATGTTCGGCCGGATGACTTCCCGTATCTGAACAAGGTCCAGGCCTTCAGGCACGCGGCCGCGAAGTGAATCGGCTGTCATCGCCGAGCACGAGCGGATCCCTGCCGGGGCACGCCGCCAGATTCGATTGGCGGTCCGTAGAACCGTTCTTTGAGACACGATTCTCCGCTGCAGACGATACTTCCCAGGGAAGTCGAGGAGCGCCAGTCCGACGACGATCGTAAGTACTCCCTGTCCTGGAAGGACCAGCAGTAGCACTCCGAAGAACAGACACCCCACGCCCAGCAGGTTCTTGAGACCCATCACAGGCCATTACACCACTCGCGGCATGGTAGCAACCCATTGCGTGCGCAGGCGCTTCGTTCGTGCGAAGTAGTCTGCGGGAGGCCGAATCACAAGCCATGGGCCGCAGAGCGACGCCAGGCCGGCCATTGCGGAGGAGCCAACCAACATCCAAGAGGCAAAGGCACTACCGAGCCCAATCCATTCGAGCATGTCCCATACTACTATCAACTCGACGAACGCAAGACTGTCATAGCGTCTCGGGAGTTTTTCTCGGCAGAACGCCCACTAGACTCAACCAGGAAGGTTCCATTGACTCGTAGCGCGCGCTTGCTCTACTGTGCTTGCACGGGTTGAGTGACACCGCAAGGAGGTGCGGCATGCGAGGACGATTCTCAGTGTTTACTGGGGTCTCCATCGTGTGGTGTGTTGGTTTACTGGCGCAAGCCCAGGTCGGAACGCTCACCGGGTATTGGGACACAAGCGTCTCGCTGAACATGGCCGTGTCCAGCTTCGCCGACTCGATAGTCTTGGAAAACGAGTTGTTCGTATCATACGGGATCGACACGTCATCCATCTCCGTGCTGCTGACACACAGCAGCACGTCATATTCCCCGCCGTCAGCGTTTCTGGTTTCCGCTTCGACCACAATTGGATTCGCAAGTCTGGGCAGTGAGGCTCACTTTCGTGTTGAGGCGGGTGACTTCAACTACGGAATCGGCCGCATTGAAGTGAATATCGCCGGCGTCACACTCAGTGCCGTCGGCGTATTGGTGAGCAATCCCGATGATCCGACACCGACCGACCTCACAGTGCTGACTTCCCTCGTCGGTCAGGCAGTCAATGGCATGGTGTTTTCGCTTGCAGCGACATTCGGCACGTATGTTCTCCCGTACCCGCTCAACGAAGCCAGATACCAAGCATCTTGGCTGAATACGGAGGAGACTGATGGAATCTGTGATCTTCCGTTCCAGCGGTTCGACGCAGAGGTTACGTCCATCGCGATCTGCTGCGCTACGATCGATGCGACACTCTCCTTCACGTGCAGTGGTTTCGAGACTCTGACGCTCAGTACTTGGGGAATCAGTGTCTCGGAGCTGCCGTGGCTTCTTCTCGATGCAACGCTGACCTACGGACTGGAATCCAAATCCTTCCTCATCGCACCGCGGCTGTTTGTCGGCGAGACGTTCTGCTCCTCCCAATTGTACTTCTCACTCGGTACGGACGAGGCAATGCTGCCTCCACACGGGGCAGTAGCCATAACCCCCATCACACTGGAGTATGCCTACTTCACGTGTCACGTTCGGGAAGCCTCAGTTAAGGTCGCGGCTCATCGGGGTGGCATGTTGATGGCGAGTCTGTCAACGACCTCGGAATCGTGTTGTGGTTCGACAGCCATGTCACTACACGCAGTCTTCTTGCCAACTTCAGCCGCGTTGTTTGACCTGTCCGCCATCGCCGCAACTCTCCAAGTTGTCTCAAGCGAGCGCTTCTCGTGGACAGCCGTCGTGAGCTACCCGATGGCATCCTCCCCGCAGATGCAGATCGGTTGTCAATACTCCTGGTAGCCCCAATTGTGTGGAGTCGCTGCAGTGGGTGCCCTGCGTACCTCGGCGGGACACCG
>Ga0272442_10005331_pt1 | contig 17230 bp, 15 predicted proteins | sample SSMForm2O_FD_200262 | JGI IMG/M metagenome (GOLD analysis project Ga0272442, IMG submission 200262) | Marine sediment archaeal communities from Little Sippewissett salt marsh, Falmouth, MA, United States - SSM-Form-2O | ecosystem: Environmental > Aquatic > Marine > Wetlands > Sediment ... | reverse complement strand
CATACTATCATGCATACCAATAACAGTAACACTACAACTACTAGCATACCACATAGCAAACCTAAACCAATGCTCAATAGACAAACCCAGGAACCTAGCAAAATCAGTAACAGTAGAATAAAAAAAATAAATTTTTTTGGAGAAAAAAAAGAAATGAAATGCGTAATACTCGCCGCAGGCGAAGGAAAAAGAATACGACCACTAACATACACCAGACCAAAAGTAATGCTAACAATAGCAAACAAACCCATCATAGAATGGAACCTACTAAACGCAAAAAAAGCAGGATTAAAAGAATTCATAATAATAGTAGGATACAAAAGCGAAATGGTAAGAGACCACTTCGGAGATGGAAAAAAATGGAACGTTAAAATAGAATACCTAAACCAAGGAAAACCACAAGGAACAGCACACGCAATAAAACTAGTAAAAAAATTCGTAAACAACTTCATAGTACTCTGCGGAGACACAATATTTGGAACACAAGACATCAAAAAAATCATGGAAAAAAAATCAAGCATAGGAACCGTAAAAGTAAAACACCCAGAAGAATATGGGATACTTGAAATAAAAAACAAAAAACTAATAAAAATCCACGAAAAAATGCAACAACCAATATCAAACGAAATAAACGCAGGAATATACCACTTCAGCAAAAAAATATTCAACTACATAGAAAAAACAAAAAAATCAACAAGAGGAGAATACGAAATAACAGACTCAATAAACATGAAACTAAAAAACAACACTATCCATACCATACAAATTAAAGAATGGAGAGACGTAGTATACCCATGGCATCTACTAGAAGCAAACCAAGAAATACTAAATAAAATCAAAACAAAAAACAATGGTAAAACTGAGAAAAACACAACAATAAAAGGAAACGTGATAATAGGAAAAAATACCGAAATTATGAACGGAGCATACATACAAGGCCCAGTCATCATAGGAGAAAACTCAAAAATCGGACCAAACTGCTACATCAGACCATACACAACAATAGGAGACAACTGCCATATAGGAAACACAAGTGAAATCAAAAACTCAATAATTATGAACAACAGCAACATACCACATCAAAACTATGTAGGCGATTCAATAATAGGACAAAACTGCAACCTAGGAGCAGGTACAAAAATCGCAAACTTAAGACTTGATAAAAAAAACATTACAACAAAAATCAATGGCAAAACAATTAATACAAAAAGAAGAAAACTAGGCGTAATAATGGGGGACAACGTTCAAACAGGGATAAACTCAATGCTTGACGTTGGCACAATAATTGGAGATCAAGTATTCATAGGACCAGGAGCCCTTGTAAGAGGAGAAATCAAACCAAAAAGTAAAATCTACTAACTTTTCTGAAGACTATACAACTCAAAATAACGCCCCTTTTTCTTCATAAGATCCTTATGTGAACCAGACTCAACAATAGTTCCTTCATCAAGAACATGAATTATATCAGCATTTTTAATAGTACTAAGCCTATGAGCAATCACAAAAGTAGTACACCTTTTTGAAACCTCCTCAATAGCTCCTTGAACCATTTTTTCAGAGACATTATCAAGAGAACTCGTAGCCTCATCTAAAAACAATATTTCAGGTTTCCGAATCATAGCTCTAGCTATTGCTATCCGTTGCTGTTCACCACCAGAAAGCCTCATTCCCCGATCACCTACTTTTGTATCATAACCTGCAGGTAGTTTTTTAATAAAACTATGAGCACTAGCCATCTTAGCCGCTTCTAAAATCTCCTCATCAGAATAATCCTTTCCAAAAGCAATATTATCTTTAATAGTTCCATTAAAAATAAAAGTATCCTGACTTACAAAACCTACTTTTTCTCTAAATGAATAAATATCAAATTTTTTAATGTTTTCATCATCGATATAAACACCCCCCTCTTCAGTATCATATAATCTAAGAAGAAGGTTTACAATAGTTGATTTACCGGAACCAGAAGGCCCTACAAGTGCCGTAGTTTTATCCTTAAGAATTTTAAGATTTATATTTTTAAGAAGAACATCTCTTTCTTTATGTGAAAAGTTGACATTTCTTAGCTCGATCTCTTTTTTTAACTTTTTAAATTTTTTTGTTCCATTTATTATTTTACTATAACCTCTTTCTTTTATTGTTTCATATACTGATTCAACATTTGGCATATGGTGCATGAATTTCATTCTTAGAGTTCCAAATTTAGAGATTTTTGGGATAACTCTAAAGATACCAAAAGCAAACGCTCCAATAAGTGGTGCTAAGGCTAAAAATCTACCGGGATAATATATTTTTATAAATATTATTCCTCCGCCTATAGCAGCATATATTACCAACCAAAGTATCACTTCAGGCATTTTATTCCAAAAATAGTTTCTACGGTGGTAATGCCAGAATTTATCAATCACTCTGTCAAACATTTCTCCCCAGTAATTAAAAGTTTCAAAAACCTTAATTTGTTTTATACCTGAAGTGTATTCACTTACTATTACTCGCTCTTTTTGTCCAGATTCTCTCTTTTCTCTTCCAGCTTTATATGATACTACAGAGCTTATATATTTTATTAAATAAAAGTATATTAGGGCTCCTATGGCTACGATTATAACTAATTTCCATGACATTGTTATAAGTGCAACAAAAACCCCTATAGTCATTATACTTTCAATAAAAAGATCAAATAAACTTTCCATAATTGTTGCTAGACTGTTTGGTGCATGACTAGTCTTATAAAGGATTTCTCCTTGCTTGTTATCTAGAAAATATTGGTAGTCAGAATTTATACATTTATTAAATACTTTTTGTTTACTTTCTTTTACAATTTCAGAAGTGAATTTTATAGAAAAGTAATAGTACAAAGTTTTTGTAATAAAAACAAAAATTGCAGCTATTATAAAAAATATACTGTATCCTAAAAGTTCATCTTTTACAGATATAAAATCTATTATCGGATTAATCAGATCAATAGCAGGATTACTTGGTATTTCAATGGTTTGGGATAAGATATTTGATATTATCGGATATATTACCACAATTGTTAACGCTTCTGCTATTCCTACTAATAATGCTAAACCAATAATAAAAGTAAAGAATATTTTGTGTTCTTTAACAAAGTACCAAACTATTCCAAGATTACTTTTTTCTTTTTTTTTCTTTCTCATCCTTTAACCAAATAAATTTTTTGTTTGGAAAATAATGTTCTTATACTTATAAGTATTCTTTATATATCTAAATAAAAATGGTTTTTCATTGGATTTTGTAGCAGTCATAATGGTTTAATGGATAAGTCTTTCTAACTTTAACAGATTCATAAGTTATAATTTCATAAAGATTAATATCTATTTTTTATATTACTTGAAAAATAACAATGTTTTTCAATCAAGATCCCGTTATCTTGTTTATTAGATGTCTAGTAATAATTTGTAATAAAACTATCTTGATTAGTTTGTTTTCTATGGATATAAATGTATGATGTGATTGAATGAATAAATTTGTAGCATGGTCAAGTGATGAAGAAAATCTGTATAATAGTTCATCTGGTGGAATATTCTTTGAAATGGCAAAAAAGATGCTTGAGGAAAATGGGAAAGTCGTTGGAGTAATAATGCAAGAACTCAAAGCTAAATATATTTTATCGCAAGATTTGGAAGAAATAAAACAAATGCGCGGTAGTAAATACATACCCTCAAATCCTGCAAATGTAATAAAGGAAATAAAAGATAAAGAAGAAAAAATACTTTTTGTAGGATTACCATGCCACATCGAAGCAGTTAAAAAAATATGCAACACTAAAAAAATAATACTTGTAGACTTGTCTTGTTATGGATTGCCAAAGGATAATAGTTACTTTGAAAAACATATAAAAAAAATTAGTAAAGGACGAAGCATTAAATCAGTATCATTCAGAAACAAAAAAAATGGATGGTCAAATTCACAAAGATTGTATATAGTATTCTCAAATGGTGAAACATATGATAAAGATAAAACCAAAGATGATTACTATATTTCATATCTAAATAAGTCAATTATTAAAAATTCATGTAAATCATGCAAATATAATCAAAAAGGTATTGGTGATATAACCATAGGTGATTTTTGGGCAGTTCCACCATCACTGAAAAACGAAAAAGGAACATCCATTGTACAAATAAACACAAAAAAAGGAAAAGAATTTTTTAACTCTATCACTTCAATAACTGTTAAAAAAGTAAGGTTTTATCATTATTTGAATAAAGATAGATTAAAAGATATGAGTTTAAAACGTATCGCATATCGGTCATTAAAGTTATTGGGGCTGAGGTGAGAAAATAAAAAAAGTGGGAATTATAACTTTAAATGCTCATAATTATGGTAATAGGTTACAAAACTATGCAACAGAACAGGTTTTAAAATCTCTTGGGTTTGAAGTAGAAACAATTGTCCCAGTTGTTCCAACTTATGAAAGTAAAAATATGCAAGCTAAATTTAATGCTTTCAGAAATATGAGTTCAAAAAAAAAATATCAGGAAATAAAAAGCAGATTCTACAAGTTATTTAACTGTAAAAAATCCAAAATAAAATCGTATAAATTTAAAAAGTTTTCAGAAAAATATTTGAACGAAAAGAAATATAAAATCAATGATGAATTAAGTAAAGAATTTGATTTTTTTATTGCTGGAAGTGACCAGATATGGAACCCAAAAAAACTTGCAACTCCTGATGAGATATGGAGTCCAAAAAAACTTGCAACATCGGATGGGAAATTATTTGAATTATTAAACATTAATAATAAAAGAAAGATTGCTTTTGCTGCAAGTTTTGGAATTACTAAAATTCCAGAAGAAAAAAAAGAATATTTCAGAAAAATGATATCAGATTTTAAATATTTGTCAGTAAGGGAGGAAGTAGGGGCTAATATCATTAGAGATTTAACTGGAAGAGATGCAGAGTTATTAGTAGACCCTACTATGTTGTTAAATAAAGATAAATGGTTAGAAATTTCAAAAAAACCAGATAATAAACCAAAAGAAAAATATTTGCTAGTTTATCTGCTTGGAAATACAACATATGAACAAAAAAAAAAGATAGATGATATAGCAAAAGAAAAAAATTTAAAAATAATAAAACTTGCAGATGTAAAAGAAAAAAAATATTATGAATCGGGACCACAGGAATTCATAAATTATTTTCATTCTGCTGAATTGATAATCACCAATTCATTTCATGGAACTGTTTTTGCTATATTGTTTGAAAAACCATTTGTTGAGTATAAAAAAGACATAGGCGGTATGTGCCAATTTTCTAGACTTGAGACATTATTAAAAAAATTTAAATTCGAAAACAGATATGAAAAAGAATTAGGAGAAAAAAATATTTTTGATATTGACTTTACACATGTGGATGCAATTCTCGAAAAAGAAAGAGCAAAATCTATAAACTATTTAAAAAAGTCACTAAACGTAGAAGATAATTATAAATGAAAAGATCATAAAGATAAATTAATAAAATTCAAAAAAATTATTGTCTAGAGATTTTTTGATTTTGTGTTCATTATAAATTTAATTTTAAATCCGAAAAATCTTTGATTTTTAAAGTTAAATTTGAAAAGAGGGATAAATTATCTTCTGTTGTTCTTGCTAGAAATGGGACATTTACCTCTTTCGCTGCTTTAAAATCTGATAGGCTATCACCAATAAACAAAATTCTTCTTTTATCGTATTTATTATTATCAATAATTTTCTTTATTATGTCTGGCTTTTTAAGCGGGGTTCCATAAACTTTTTTGAAATATTTGTCCATATCCCTTTTTTCAATGATTAAATCTAGTTCCTTTTGCGGAGTTCCAGATGCTACATAAAAATCTATTTTTTTAAAATTTTTATCTAAAAATTCTTTTGCACCCGTTACCCACGCAGATTTAATAACTCTTTCAAGTACTAGTTTTGAAAAATCTTGAGCAATTTTATTAACTTCTTTCTCATCTAGTTTTTTATTAAGATATTTTGAATAGTAATACCTGATTTTTTTATATCTTGAAATTCCACCATTTTCTATATGGTGCTTAACTACTTTTTCAACAACCTCCGGTCCATATTTTTCAAATAGTTTAGCAAAAGCTCTAGTTTTTACGTCCATCGATTCTGCAAGTACTCCATCAAAATCAAAAATTATCGCCTCAATTTTATTCAAATTAATATTTTTTAATGATTTATTTTTCATCAATTTGCATTCACCTCAGCTATAATAGTACAGGGACATCCATCTGCATGAGATACTCTTATTGGGGCAATTATAATCATAAGAATTTGGGTTTTATTATTTACTTTTGATAAATTCATATCTTCAATTAATAAAATAGGATTTTTTGGATTTAAAAAATTTTTATGAACCTTTCTTCCAATATCTCTTTTTTGCCATGAAGAGATGGAGATGCTATCTATACAAATAATTTGCAATGATTTAAATGTATTTCGGATCCATTTTGCAAGTTCAATACTAATTCCTGGATTATATTTCCAGAATTTTTCTTTTTTTCTATAAATATCTGCACCAGTTTTTAATAAAATAATTTTTGAGTTAGTATTAAATTTATCTTCTTTCAGATCATTTGGTTTTATTAATAATTTATTTTTCGGCAGATTAATTTCCAATAATTGTATGTCCTTTTTTTTATATATCCAAAAATCCGTAGAGAAATCTTCGATTGTTTGTCCTTTATCATAAAAATGATATGGAAAATCAATATGCGTCCCTATATGATTTGTAAAACTCCAATTTGATGTATTTGCATTATCGCCATTTTTAATTGAAGAATTTGATTTTGATATAAATCCTTCTTTTCCACCATAAACAGGAGTTTTGTTATCAATTTTTTGTGATAAATAAATAAACATAATATTTTACCATTTTAACTTTTTTCATCATCTAAATCTAATTCTTTTTTTATCTCATATATACACTCGATTATTCCTTGGCCGATATCATAATACTCATTGCTACTAAGTTTTTTAGCAACTTTAGGTTTAAAAGTGTAAGGGGTAATTTCATAATGAGTATCTGATACTGAGGGTAAAAACTCTAACTTGATATCATTTCCTAGTATCTCTTTTACCATTATATGAAGATCTTTTATTCTTAAAGATTTATTACCGGTTATAGTTAAGTTTCTGTTTTCGTAATTTTTTGAAAGGATTTTTACACTTAGCTTTGCAGCATCTTTTACATTTATATACTCTCTTATTTCATTACCATCTCCATGTCTGGTTATTTTTTTTTCCATCAATGCTTGTTTAATTATTTTTCTAATCCAGTTATTATCTTTAGCTCTTGTTCCATATAATGAACCATACCTAAGAATGGTGTATGGGACATTGAATGATTCTCTATAATTTTCGATAATTAATTCACAAGATTTTTTACTAGTGCTGTAAAAAGAACCTTTGTCACTATAAACATATACAGTACTTGCAAAGACGTAACGTTTAATTTTGTTTCTTCTACATGATTCTAATATATTTGTATTTCCTAAAATATTATTTTCAATTGTTAATAAGGGTTTCTTATATGATTCATCTAAATCTGCCATTCCTGCAAAATTATAAACTATATCACAATCTTTAATTGCATTATTTACTGCTTTTTTATCTAAAATATCTCCGACAACCATTTCTTGTTTATTATTAATATAAGGTGACTTTTTAATATCAAAAATTTTGACGTCATAGCCATGTTTAGTTAATTCTTCTGCTGTATGACTTCCTAAAAATCCTGCTCCTCCAAAAACAATAACTTTCATAATATCCCTTTTTTCTTAAGCCCATAGATAAGATTATTTATTGACTCAATTTCCATTTCTTTTCTTGTTTCAGCTGTAAATGTACCAATATGTGGTGTAAGTATAATATTATCTAAATTTATTAGTCTACCTACATTCGGCTCATTTTCAAAAGCATCAATTGCTGCTCCATAAATTTTCTTATTTTTTAATGCATTATATAGAGCATCTTCATTAATAATGCCCCCTCTGGAAGTATTAATCAAAATTGCATTTTTTTTCATCAATGAAATTTCTTTTTTATCTATAAGATATTTTGTCTTTTTAGATAGAGGTATGTGCACAGAAATAATGTCACTTTCTTTTATCAATGTTTTAAAGCTTACTTTTTTCAGCTTCCATTTTGAGATAAATATATCATTTGGTTTTATATCATAAACTAATGTATTTACTTCGAAAGGAGATAGAAATTCTACTAGTTTTTTACCTATTCGACCTAGTCCAATAATTCCTATGGTTTTATTACTTAATAAGTGCCCTAATTCAGGTTCCCAATTTTGATTTTTTAATCTTTTATCTAATAATGTAATTTTCTTATTAAGATTTAATATCAAAGCTAAAGTTAATTCAGCTACTGATATAGATGGGGATTTTGGAGTATTGAAAACCAGGATACCTTTTTTTTTAGCACACTTTTGATCAATATTATTTATCCCAACGCCATATCTTGAAATCACACTTAGATTTTTTGCGCTATCGATAATCTTTTTACTTATCTTTTCTGTCCCAGCCACTATACCTACAATGTTATTATTGTAAATATAATTTAGAATTTGTTCTTCTGTTAATTTTTTACCTGTTTTATTGCTTATAACATTAACTTCTTCTTCTTTTAATAAATTTACAGCCTCTGAATCCACTTTTCCAAACGATCGGCTAGAAATCAGTATATCTTTTTTCAATGAATATCACCTTATTTAGATACTTATTTTAATTTATCATCAACATATTGCATGAAGTTGATATAACCTTGTCTTAAAATTGCACAATCTACAAGATATGCAATAAATTGAAAACCACTTTTATACAATATATCTACATAATCTAAATTTTTTGCGAACGAACCTGCATATTTATTATTACTTTTAATAATATTTACACATTTTTTTTGTAAAGATATAACTTCTTCATCAAATAATTTTCCTGGTTTTCCAATTGATTGTGATATATCATAGATGCCCATATAGATTAAATCTAGTCCATCAACTTTTGATATCTTATCTATATTTTCAATTCCCTTTTTCCCTTCAACTAGAACACCTATAAGAATATTTTCATTTGTAAAATGTAGTTTTTCTGAAATATCATCATGCGAATAATCATGAACTTTGGTATAAGGTGATAAACCTCTTTTCCCCTCTGGATGATATTTACAAGAATTAACTATTTTTTTCGCCTCAGTTTCATTTTTAATGTGAGGCACCATAATACCTAAAGGATTTGTTTCGAGCGCCCTCAATAATGTATTTTCTTCTTTATTTTCAACTCTAATTATTGGGCCAACTCCTCTTAGTTTAGCAGAATCTATCATTTTTTCTACAGTTTCAAAGGACATTGTTCCATGTTCCATATCAATAATAACAAAGTCTAGATTAGTGGAAGATATTATGTCAATTGTGATATGTGAAGAAATCATTGTCCAGGTCCCAAAAATATTTTTTCCCTCAATTAATTTTTTTTTCAAATAGTTATCTTTCATATTTTATTTCCTCTTATGATAGCAATCAAATATCGGATCTTTTTTCATTAACTCCTCTACATCTATCCTATCTTTTTCTGTGTCGACAGATTTAGTTATGAAATCAGTCTTTACAATACGTACTTTATAACCATGTTCAATTGCTCTAAGCATTTCTACTGACTCAACAATTTCCAAAGGTGTTGGGATTAGATTTTGAAATTTTAATAGATTTTTCTTTTTAAATGGCATGATGCAAACTTGTTTCAATCTTTCTTTAATCTTACCTCTAGTATTGGATGGTATTGGACTACGTGACATGAAAATAGCATTTTTTTCCAGATCTGTAACAACTTTTATTTCGTTAGGATCATTCCATTCATTCTCTGTTGCTTCTCTCGCTAGATTTACACAGAATACTGTTCTATCATTGATTAGTGGTTTAACTGCAACATCAATCATATTTGGATGAACTAATGGTTCATCACCTTGGACAACAACAATAATATCGTCATTTTTAAGATTCAATTTTTTACAAGCTTCAGCAACTCTCAATCCAGGTCTACTAATATTTTTCCCTGTCATAATTGATTTACCATTAAATTCTTCTACTTTTTTTTCAATTTCCCTATCACATGTTGCAACAAAAACCTCATCTACAGATTTTGATAATGAGCATCTTCTATAAACGTGTTCTATCATTGTTAATCCTAATATATTACACAATGGTTTTCCTGGAAAACGTGAAGAACCCATTCTTGCAGGAATTCCAACTATAATCTTCAAATTTTTTCCTCCCTTTTGTAATTATCGGAAACAACCTCATTTTTTAAGGTTCCTATTCCTTCAAATTTTATTTTAATTTTATCACCCTTTTTTATTATTCCTTTTTCCATAATGTTACCTGGAGGGAAACCCGGATGCGTCCCTGTCAAAATAATATCACCTGGATATAGAGTTATCAAATCAGAAACTATTGATAAAATTTCTGAGTCTGTGAAGATTCTATCTTTTGTATTTGCATGTTGAATTTTTTTACCGTTTAACCAAGAAGAAAAATCAATATCTGAAGTATCAAGATTTGTTTCTAAATGCGGTCCGACTGGGCAAAAAGTATCACATGATTTAGATCTTGCTAAATGATGGTCCAGTCCTCTAATATTTTGAGCAGTAATGTCATTTGCGATTGTGTAACCTAAAATGTAATCAATTGCTTTTTTAGGGGAGACACTTTTACAAGTTTTTTTTATTACTATGGCCAATTCTGCTTCCATCCATGCAAATTCAATAGAATTTGGATATAGAATTTTTTGGTTATGTCCTATTAAAGCATTTGTACCTTTTAAAAAGATAATTGGCTCATCTGGATATTCCCCACTTGGATAAGAATCTTTAAAACATAATCCAAGACCAATAATTTTTGTTGGAGTTGAAGGGGGAAGTATTTCTATTTCATCTAAGTTATAATATTTTCTTTTATCTTTTACAATTTTTTTATATGGTGATTTATTTATTTTTAATATTTTGTTATTTTCAATAGCTCCCCAATATTTTCGCCCTTTTTTCTCTTTGAACCTTACGATCTTCACTTTCTATACCTCATAATGACTATTATTTCAAAATACTTCTTCAAGTTTCTTACGTTCGAAAACGTCTAGTTCTCCACCAGGAGTTGCATTATATATCTTTCTGTTATCTTTTTCATATGCTTTTTTACAAATTCTATAGGAATCAAAAACTTTTGACCAATGTTCCTTTTCTTGATTTAAAAATTCTTTTCCTTTTGTTCCGTTGTATTGAAAATCATACTTTTCCCCATCAAAATGATGGTGTTTTCCTCTGCTATAAGAACAATCACAACCTATCAAGTATACCTCTTTAAAACCTAGATAGTATGCTATTTGGAGGCATCTAGGCATTACGTTTCCTGCTGAATATAGTCCTTTTCTGATATCTTCCCAATTTTTATGATTATAATTATTTATACCATCGTAATTTCTTATTAAAATAGGTTCATTTTTTGCATTTTTTTGATATTTCTCTTTATTATTTATATATTCTCTTACTGCTGTACCGCTAAGGAAAAAAGTTGTATCAATATTTAATAGCAAGTCATAGTGTTTATTAAAAACATCTCTATCTATAACGGTCCAATATTCGCATTCGACTTTATATTTTTCTAAACCCTTAAAAAATGTATTTACCCCATATAATATCTCATCTCTTATTAATGAAAAATCAATTTTTTCAAGAGAAGGCCCCGTTCCGATTAGTATACATCTCTCACCTTTATGTTTATTATGAAATTTTTTTATTAGTTCAAAATAAGGGGAATAGATATTATACTCTCTAACATAATTATAGGTTTTCATAATTTTTCGAACATTTTCGGGATAATCCATTTTAGGATTAATAGACTTTAATAAACCTAACTCTTTCAATGTAATCCCCTCTTAAGTTTGTTATTAGTATGTCTCATTGTTATTTATCATTTACGGCATCATTTTTTGATTTTAAATAATGTTTCCAATATGTATATTTTTATTATTCAAAAAGGATATTTCTTTATTAAAAAATAAATATTACATAGGTTCTAATTATTTTCATTTTCTAAAATTTCAAGTATTTGTTTTTTTGATTGCGATCCAAATTTACGTTTTACTAGTTCTCCATTTTTAAAAACACAAAAATTTGGTGTTCCCATGACTTCATATCTGGTAGCAATATGAGGATTTCTATCTATATTCATTTTTTTAATATTTATTTTCCCGTTAAGTTCTATAGCTATTTCTTCTAGTAAAGGTTCAGCTCTTTTACATACTGGACACCATGACCCCCAGAACATTACTAATACAGGTTTTTTTGAATCTATTACTTCTTTTTGAAATTCTTTTTCTGTGATTTCAAGCTTTCTTTTTTTCTCTTTTTTCTTCGATTCCTGAAAGTTCTTTTCCATGTCCATCAACTCTATCTATTTGTTGTAATAATTTTGATTCGAATTTTTTAGTACCTGGCATATATTCCTCTATTACATCCATTTCTTTTTTATCGCCATTCCAACGTGTTCTTGGGTCTACTACATGTTTTTTTTCTTCAAGTCTTTTTTTGATTTCAGGTTTGGTCAATAGTTCAAACATTCGTCTTATTTCATCTTTGAGTCTGACTTTTGCTTTTAAACCAAATTCTCCTTCTAGTTTGGTTGATACTACTTCCATTGGATGACGATCAGGTTCAACTCTTGGATTTTCAACTCTTTTTATTCTGACTTTTAAATCAAATTCTTCTCCTACTTCTGCAACTGCTTCAGCTAAATCTGCGATTCTATAAACTGCTGATATTTGATTTACTACATCATATTGACCTGGCTCAGGTGGTGAACAAATAAGTCTAACCATGCATTGCATAGCGTCATCTAATCCTATGAAACCACGTATTTGTTCTCCTCTTCCGTATATTGTTAGTGGAATTCCGAGGACTGCTTGTGCTACAAAACGGTTTATTACTGTCCCAAACCATTCATCGAAATCAAAACGTGTTCTTAATCTTTTATCTTTTGATATTTCATCTGTATGAACTCCGTATATTACTCCTTGCATTACATCATAACTTCTTAGCCACCAGTATCTACATGCTTCGTATACGTTATATGTGTCTTGTACTTTTCCTACATGATAAAAACTACCTGGGTTACGGGGTGTTAGTTCTCCACCTAAGCTCCATTCTCGGTTATCCCATTGCAGGATTGCATCTGCTGGGAACATACCTTCAAATAATGGTCTACCTGTTAAAGGTGCTCCATATTCCCCCATTGTTCCTAATTTTATCATTGAGCTTTCAGGTACTATATCTTTCATAGCAAATAGTATAGCTAATGTTCCTAGTGTGTTATTGTCTTGTACATCAAGGGCATGATTTGCATCTACCATACTGTATGGTGCTGATGGTACTTCTGCGTAATGCACTATTGCCTCAGGTTTTACTTCTTGTAGAAATTCTCTGAGTTTGTTTATCTCTTTTCTTATGTCTATTCTTCTAAAGTTTATATGATACCCGTGTTCTTTTGCAGCATGAATTCTATCTGTCATACGTGGTATTGGTATAGCTGTTTGTGAGCCTTTCTCCATTACCATATCACGGCGTTTGTAATTGTCAACTCCACTTACTTTACATCCTATTTTACATAGTTTTAATGCTAGAGCCCATCCTAGATATCCGTCTATTCCTAGTATCATCACTCTCATGTTTTTAAGCATTAAACCATATTTTGTTTCTTGCCACTCAGGACATTGTTCAAAGGTTATACTTGGTTCAAAATGACCGAGTTCTGGTCTTCGAGCGCATTCAATTACTACTTGAAAATCAGGGTTTTCCTCCATCTTTTTTTTGATTTCTTCTTTTGATTGTCCACATGATCGGAAATCAACGTTTCCTTTTAGTATCGCTGCGGGGCAGTTCCAGCATGTTTTTTCGGCATTTAACATTTCCATTTTTTCCACCTATGTAGCTTTTTTAAGAATTAAATTAAAATCCTCAACATTTGGATATTTTGGTACAATATTTTTATTTTCATTTTTTTTAACATATAAGAAAGCATCAGGTTGTGTATGCATACCAATTATTTTACCTGGTTTTTCAAATATATTTTCTTTTCCTATACTCCCGCTTAGACTGTAACCTGAATTTGGAAGTAACACTAAATCAGGTGCTAAATTAAGATGTTTTCCATGGTAAATCTCTTCTTTTTTATAAATTTTTTGTATTATTTTTTTTCCATTTATATTAAACTCTTTGAAAGAGTTAATAAGCTCCTCTGCTAAATTTTCTTCATCTTCTTTTTTTACATAACCATTTGGATATCTACCAGTTTTATTAAAATAAACTCTAGATGGATCAAGTACAAATGCTTTTGTTTCTTTTTTTAGATTATTATATCTTTTTTGTGGTTTATCTCCAAGTTTAATAAAACCTTCTTTTTCAAGGTAGCTATTCAGGTTTATTTTGTAATTTATTTTTTCCATTCCGTGATCAGATAACATTAATAGAGAATCATTTTCATTCATTTTTTCGTTAACCTCGCCGATTGCATCATCTATTTTTTTAAAATATTCTAGAAAACTGTTATGAAATTCATGATCTGGATTATCATAAGAATCTATTAAAAAATGTTCTAATCTATCTGAGCCTGTGAACACTAGCATAAAGTTATTCCAATTGATTTTTGTCCATAATTTTCTATATAACTCAATTCTTTTTTCATGAACTTTGAAAAGATTTTTTAGAAACATAGAGATTGATTTATGTGCTTTTTTCGAATCAACATCTATCTGATAATCCATGTCGTTTATTAAATGTACATAGCTTTGAGGTTGTATTGCTTTTTTTAATTCAAGTGATACAAAACCTGATACTATAAAACCATTTATTTCCTTTGCAGGGTATGTTGATGGAACGTTTATTATAACGTGTTTTTTTTCTTTTTGTTTCACCCAGAAAGGTTTTTCTTTTAGGTTTAAATAATTTGGAAATGACATCGTGTATGTACCTGGTATTATATCAGTAAAACCGTATATTCCGTGTTCACCAGGGTTTTTCCCAGTAATTATGGAACTCCAGGATACTGATGATATTTCAGGTAGAGATGATTTCATTTTTTTAAAGACGCCGTCTTTTCTAAGTTCTTTAAAATTTGGCATAACGCCTTTATCAGAAAGTTCTTCTAAAATCCTGAAAGGCACACCATCTATTCCAATTATTATTTTTCTTCCTTCAACCAATTTAATAATCCCCTAATATAAAATTATAATATTTTTTTTCAATTATTTTCTAAGCATTTCTTTACTCTTTTAATTATTTTTTTAGATGCTTCACCTTTTCCAAAAGGGTTTTTCCAATTAATTTCTTTACTAATCATAACATTTATTCCATTCATTACTTGTTTGGTTTCTAAACCTGTTACAATATTACTACCTACTTCAACTGTTTCAGGCCTTTCAGTGTTTTCACGAATTGTAACACAAGGGATTTTTAAAATACAGGATTCTTCTTGTATCCCCCCTGAGTCTGTAATTACTAAAGCTGAATTGCTTAATAGATTTAAAAAATCAATATAACCAATTGGTTCTATAATAATAAGGTTCTTGATTTTATCAAAATCATTTTTTAGATCATACTGGTCTATCATCTTTAGAGTCCTATAATGAGCAGGAAACACTATTTTATATTCTTTATATTCTTTATCTATCTGTTTTAGAAAATTATAGATTTTTATTAATTTTTCTTTTGAATCCACGTTTTCTTCTCTATGGGAAGTTAAAATAAAATATTTTTTTGGTTTTAAATGTAGTTTATTTAAAATCTTACTTTTTTCTTCAGCAATCTTTTTACTTTCATATACTGCATCAACGATTGTATTACCAGTTATAATTATTTCTCCTTTTACATTATCTTTGTAAGCATTATTTGCTGCTTCTTTTGTTGGCGCAAACAAAAAATTTGCTATGTGATCTATCATTACTCTATTATGTTCTTCAGGCATTCTCCAATCGTTACTTCTAAGACCTGATTCTACATGACCAAGAAACATATGTAGTTTTCTTGCTGCTAAAGCTCCTGCTAAATTAAAATTCGCGTCACCGCAGACTAAAACAACTTTTGGTTTTTCTTTAATTAATACTTTTTCAATACCTTTTAACATTTCTGCGGTTTGTTCACCGTGTAACTTACAATATTTTACATTTTCTAATTTATATTCAGGTTTATCAAGATTCAAATCCTTAAAAAATTGATCATCCATAGATGGTGAATAATGCTGACCTGCATGTATAACAAAACAAGGATAACTTAATTTTTTTGCTTCCTTAATTATTGTAGACATTTTGATAATACCCGGTCTTGTACCAACTATAACACAAACTTTTTTCTCTAATTCATTGTTATCAAAAGATTTTTTATCCATTTATTAACCCACTATTTTTCTTCTTTAAATTCTTCATACATTTTTGTAAGCTTAGCTCCTTCTACATTCCAATTATATTCATCTACTGCTGCCTTATAGCCATTTTTTGCAAGATTATCTCTTAATTTTGGGTTATTATAAAGCTTTATAACTGTATCAGCTAATGCTTTTGAGTCGCCTGAAGGTATAATTAAACCACATTTAGTTTTTTCCACAATTCTCTCCAAAGGTTTTATATCCGTGACTATTTGTGGTTTTTGCATCATCATATACTGAAAAAGTTTATTTGGAATAGTAGAATTGGTATGCTCATTTGAAACATGAGGTATTATACATACATCGCATGTTTGTATATAGGTCTGCATGTCTTCATGTGGAACTAAACCTGTAAAATAAACATGCTCATTTAATCTCAAACTAGTTGTCAAATCTTCTAATTCTTTATAATTTCTACCACTTCCAACAAGAAGCAGCGTTATGTTTTTTATTTTTTCAAGAATAATAGGCATTGCTTTAATTGCAGTTTCTATTCCTCTATGATAACCAAAAAAACCTGTGTAACCAATGATAAAATTGTTTTGAAATCTGTTTTTTAAATCCTTTTGTAAGTCTTTATTTATTTTTTTATTAGTTAAATTTTCAGGATTTTCAGCATTCATAATTACAAATATTTTTTTTTCTTTTACTCCAATTTTTACTAGTCTATCTTTTGACTCTTTTACTACTACAATTATTTTATCAGCATAATGACAAGCAATCTTTTCAAAAATCTTGAGTAAACTTACTTTAA
>Ga0272442_10005330_pt1 | contig 17231 bp, 13 predicted proteins | sample SSMForm2O_FD_200262 | JGI IMG/M metagenome (GOLD analysis project Ga0272442, IMG submission 200262) | Marine sediment archaeal communities from Little Sippewissett salt marsh, Falmouth, MA, United States - SSM-Form-2O | ecosystem: Environmental > Aquatic > Marine > Wetlands > Sediment ... | reverse complement strand
ACGCATTTTCCGCCGTGGCCTTCGTGAAGATTAAGCCGCATTGAGCTTGTTCTCAATGTAATTGATGATCGCGTTGACGGTGAACAAGTCCGCCAGCTTGTTGATGTCGGGGTCCTTCTCGAATTCCGTCAGGTCCGTGTGCGGCATCCTTTCCCGCAGTTCGGTGAGCCCCTTGTCCGTCAATTTGCCGTTGTGGATGAGCTCGGAATTGGACATCAGGCTCTCAGCGGGGAACAGCTCTTCCCGCGGGATCTTTATTCCGAACGCCTTTTCCAGCCGGAAGACAATGTCCAGAAAGTCAATGCTCTCGGCCCCAAGATCTCCCATCAACGTTGCTTCAACCGTTACCTCATCGTCATCAACTCCCAGCGCGTCAACCAACACTTCCTGAACCTGCTGTAGAATTTCATCCCGACTCATTGCCATGCCTGTTCTACCTCCAGCACTCACATTGCTTTTTATATTTTAGGTATCCATTCCAATGCCGGGCGGGCGTCTAAACCCCACCCAGCAGTTTCCATCGTGTTTTCAGACTTTCAATCATCCCGGCGTCCACGACCGCCATTGCCGAGTCGTCGTCGGCCAGATTAAAATGTCGCAAGCCGAATCGCGCTTCGACAATGCGCTCGCCCTTCGAGACGCCGACGCCGCTAAAGCTGCTGACGTTTTCTTCGATCATCCTGGCTTCAACGGTATATTCTATCTGCGCCCCGGGCGCCAAAAAGCTCTTATACTTCACATTGCGGGCTTGTTCAAGCAATATCATGCTGTGCGCGAAATTTTCGGTCTGTCGAACCAGCCACGATGCCGATTCGATCAGTCCTTCGAGCAATAAAACGCCGGGCAGAACCGGGAACGTCGGGAAGTGGTCGGCCAGATATTCTTCGGACAGCGAGACGTTCTTGACCGCCTTAATATGCCGGCCCATGTCCAGCTCGATGACCTTGTCAATCAATATAAATCGCATTCACAAGCATCCACAGATTTCATAGATTTTTCAATCTGAAATTTTAAATTCGCCATACGATACACGGGAACTTATTATTTTGCCAGCTTTTTTTCACTTGATCCATCCAATCCCCTTTTGCTATACTGTAATAGCGGCGGTTGTCTTGATAGCCAAAAAATGGGGGCGGGAGGATAGAACAGTGGCGACGGCGAGACATTTAAGAGTGATCCGGCCAATCCTCTTAGCTATTGCAGTTTGCTTTGTCAGCTTTCCTACCCACGCCAAATACAGCGGCGGTATGGGAGAGCCTAACGATCCGTACCAGATCGCTACGGCAGAGGATTTGATCTTACTTGGCGATGATTCCGAAGATTACGACAAGCACTTCATTATGACCGCGGATATCGACATGAACCCGGATCTGCCCGGCCGTAAGGTCTTCGATAGAGCCGTCATTGGCGTCAATTGGGAGACTCCTTTTACAGGCGTCTTCGACGGCAACAGTCATATCATCTTAAACTTCAGCAACATTTCTGCTGAGACAAACGACATAGGGCTTTTTGGATACGTTTGTGGAGAAAATGCTAAGATACAGGATCTGGGATTAATTGATCCACACATCGCCGGGAAGAATTCGATTGGTTCGCTCGTGGCTGACCTGGAGAATGGAATCATCACTGGCTGTTATATTGAAGGCGGTAGCGTCTCCGGCCATTGGGATGTCGGCGGACTCGTGGGAAGTAATGGCGGCATTATTACGGACTGTCGTTCAACCGCCTCTGTTACGGGAGCAGCGAGTGTTGGTGGTTTGGTTGGATGGAGCTACGAGGGCAGTACAATTAGCAACTGTTGCGCAACGGGTAGCGTTCACGCATCATCGATTCTCGGGGGACTGGTTGGAGGAATCGGCCCGATCCTCATCGGGTTTAGCGGACCAGTCATAATTACCAACTGTTGTGCGACCGGCGACGTTTCTGGAACGGATCACGTCGGCGGATTGCTGGGATGGGATTTTTGGGATGGACTAATCACCAACTGCTATGCGACCGGCAACGTTGAGGGAGAGACGAAAGTCGGCGGCCTTGTGGGAGAGCATGGAAGCCTTGACACAATTGTACACTGTTATGCGACCGGTAGTGTTTCGGGAAGCTTAGACGTCGGTGGACTTATAGGGCGAAACGGGGGGCGTGTGGTTGAATGCTACAGCACCGGTGCAGTCAATGGAAATGACAATGTCGGTGGTCTTATGGGTTATAGTTACAGCTCGGTTAGCGCCACCGGGAGTTTCTGGGACATCGAGACCAGTGGCCAGGCAACCAGTGCCGGTGGCGAAGGCAAGACCACTGCCGAGTTGCAAGACCCTCGCACTTTTATGGAGGTGGGGTGGGATTTTGTAGGTCAACCAGACGGACCCCACGATATCTGGGCTGAACCACAGGAGGAGGGCTACCCGATCCTGTGGTGGCAGCTTTCGCCGCTGCCTGAATTGCCGTTCTCGGGCGGAACGGGAGGGCCGACTGATCCATATCTCATCTCAACACCGATCGAGTTGAATAGTATCGGTCATAATCCAAGATTGATGGGGGCACACTTCAGGTTAATGAATGATATCCATTTAACAGATATTGACTTCTTCGTTATCGGTAGCTACATATTCCCATTTACGGGTGTGTTCGATGGTAATGGCAACAACATTTCTCATTTCAGCCACACGTCCACGGACACATACTACATAGGACTTTTCAATTACGTTAAGGGAGAGAATGCCGAGATCAGAAGTTTGGGATTGATTGATCCGAATATTGACGCGAGAACTGGAGACAACGTTGGTTCGCTGGTAGGTTGCCTATCAGGTGGAACCATCACCGGTTGCTATGTTCAAGGCGGTAGTGTTTCAGGTGATTCGGGTATCGGCGGATTGGTGGGATCCAACTGGGATGGCTTAATTACTAACTGCCATGTTGACGGCGGCAGCGTTTTGGGTGATCGGTCGGTCGGTGGTTTAGCGGGAGGCTGTAGTGGAATAATCACAGACTGTTATTCTAACAACTGCGTTTCGGGAAACGATACAATCGGTGGCCTGGTGGGATGGAACGGTGATGCAATCACGAATTGCTATGCAACTGGCAGCGTTGAGGGAGGAACAGAAGTCGGCGGGCTTGTGGGAGACAATTATCGTCGTGGGAAGGTCTCCAACTGCTATGCAACCGGTAGGGTTTCTGGAAATGATAATGTCGGCGGCCTCGTGGGAACAAACACCAACTACTGGGGTAACGAAGGCGTTGTGGTCAAAAGTTTTTGGGACACTCAGACTTCGGGCCAGGCGACCAGTGCCGGTGGTGAAGGCAAGACCACAGCCGAAATGCAAACGGTCAGTACATTCCTTGAAGCCGGTTGGGACTTTGTTCACGAGACCGTCAACGGAACTGAGGATATCTGGTGGATTCTGGAAGATCAAAGCTATCCCCGGTTGTGGTGGCAATATGGTCAGGCATTCTTTCCTTATCCTCATGATGGTGCTGTCAATGTCACCCAGTCGCTTCTTCTCAGTTGGCTGCCTGGAGGATTCGGCTTATACCATGATGTGTACTTCGGCGAGGATGAGGAAGCGGCCGCCGATGCAACTACTGAAAGTACAGAAGTCTATTGTGGGCGACAGTCTGCTGAGATGACCACCTTCGATCCCGGTCCTTTGAAATGGGACACGACATATTATTGGCGAATCGATGAAGTTAACGCAGCGAATGCACGGAGTCCCTGGGCGGGCAAGGTTTGGAATTTCACTATGGTGGACTACATCCTTGTGTTTGTCGTGGACGATTTCGAAAGATATACCTATCACGATACTGCTGACGACATACACATCTGGAAGGTTTGGATCGACGGCTATGATAACGGAACGGGTTCGCAGGTTGGCTATATGATGCCTCCGTTTTGCGAGCGGAGGATAGTCCACGGTGGCCACAAATCCATGCCTTTATTCTACGACAACGATGGCACAGTGTACGAGGGTAGTGACTTCGAAAGACAGGCACTTGTCTATTCCGAGACGGTACGGACTTTCGACAGGTTTTGGGATTGGACGATCAACGACGCGGACACCTTGACGCTGTACTTCCGAGGTGAGGCAGACAACGATCCGGAAACTCTGTACGTGGGAGTCGAGGACCGTGCTGGCCGAATGGCGGTAGCGACGCATCCGGATGCTGATGCACTGCTCACAACCGAGTGGCAAAAATGGCACGTCTCTCTGGAGGATATGCAAGCAGTGGGCGTAGACCTTACGACGGTCTTAAAGATATATATCGGCGTCGGCAACCGGGATAATCCACAACCCGGCGGCGCCGGCAAAATCTATATTGACGATATCTGGATAACGAGACGAATGCCATAATGTCCCGTGGATTCACGAGGACCGGGACTATCCCCGACTGTGGTGGGAGCGGATTCCTGAGAACGGATGGGCCGGCGTTGGCTTTTCTATCGGGATAGTATGCGCGTACCGAAGGATATCATTGCCATCCCGGCCTTTTTCGACTATTCTGGTGACAACTCAACGATGGATTCAAGGAACGTAAGATGAAACGAACGATTTTGCTGTTGCTCGTCCTTTTACTTTTTGTCTTTATGAGTTGTCGCGAGCCTGCTACCAATCGGGCAAACAAAGGACAGAAATCAACGGTGGACGTCGCTTTTCAGATTGATCTGAACGAGCCGGTCTATCGGGCCACCATGTATGGCAATCCGCCGCAAATGGCCATTTGGCTACAGAATCAAAGCGATCACAGCATTCGTACCGTTATGGTGACCTATCGCATGGGAGCCGGTGACTGGAAAGGAAAAACCACGTGCGGCGTCGCCCTTCCCTATTGGATTGGCTTCTATAATCGCCAAACCGGCACGTCAGGTCCGCCGACGCGAGAGCATCCCGCCCCGGATGCGGTCACGTATGCCACGCCGAAAGAACGACTTATCGTTCATACGAGTGTACCGGAAGGTTCACACTGGAATTACTTTATTGAGGTCAATGTCTCGGGTGATTTTAATACCAACTTTCCAAAACAATCGAAGGACGGCCGCACCGATCGCGCAGGCAACGGTCAACCATCCCTGGTGTATGGGGGAACCATCGAAGCCGTTAATGGAGCCGTGTCTCAACCGGTCGCCCTGGGTCGTACGGACCAGTACGAACCTGTCATGACACTTATGGAAAACACCGAGGGGATCACGACGGCCTTAAAATTGCTTAAAACCATCACGGTATCGTGCTGGTAGGCGAACAGAATACGACAAAAGAGTGCCCAATTCTTGTTTGAATTCGGTCATAAAAAAAGCTATATTTTTAATTCTATGAATGTACGCCCTGCGAAAATCTCGGATGTTCAGGCCATTCATGGCCTGATTAGCTCCTATGCCGAGCGGGACCGGATGTTGTTTCGCTCCATGGCGGATATCTATGAGAATTTGCAAGCCTTCACCGTTGCTGAGCTGGACGGCGACGTCGTCGGCTGCTGTGCGCTGGAGATTATCTGGTCGGACCTGGCGGAAATCAAATCGCTGGCAGTCGATGGCACAAAAAAAGCGATGGGTATCGGCAAAATGATGGTCGTCGCCGCTCTTCAGCAAGCGGCCGCTCTGGGCGTGCCGAGGGTTTTTGCGCTCACGCTCGAACCGGACTTCTTTCGAAAATTGAGTTTCGAGGTCGTTGAAAAGGAGACATTGCCCATGAAGGTTTGGAGCGATTGTGCCCGATGCCCGAAGCAGCAGCATTGCGATGAGATTGCGGTGATTAAAAACCTGTAGGGGCCACCTCACGGGGTTGCCCGGGGCAAGCATATGGGCCTGCCCTCCGGAGGATCGTATGGCTGAACATGTATGTCCGGTATGGGTTGGGTATCTGCTTGCCAGCCCCGTCAGGAGGTTGTTTCAAAATCCGAAGAAAATCCTCGGCCCGTATGTCAACAGGGGCATGAAGGTTCTGGATATCGGCTGTGCGATGGGTTTTTTCAGTTTGCCCCTGGCCGAGCTGGTGGGATCGGACGGTAAGGTGATTTGTGTGGATGTTCAGGAGAAAATGATCGCATCGCTTAAAAAACGGGCACGGAAAGCAGGATTGTCCGATAATATTGAAGCTCGCATATGCTCTTCGGGCTCGTTTGGTCTGGCGGACCTTCAAGAGCAGATCGATTTTGTCGCTGCAATCGCCGTCGTGCACGAAGTTCCTGATGCGGCGAGCTTCTTCTCGGAGGTGTATGCGACAATGAAGCCGGGTGGGCGATTGCTGGTGGCCGAGCCGAAAGGACATGTATCCCAGGAGGATTTCGAGAGTACCCTATCAACGGCAACGCAGGCCGGATTTGCAGCCCTTGACCAACCGCGCATAAACCGCAGCCGCGCCGTCCTTTTGGGAAAAGGAGCTTAAATCTTCAACGCTCTGGTTAGCCGACTTGCCGGCGTTGGAAGAGTGCGATGGCAATGGCGAGGATAGCGCCCGTATAGCACAGGGCGTACGAGGCATTCATCAGAATATACTTTAGCGGGACCTCGCTGCCTTCATAAATCGCATCGCTGATCCAGAAAACCTGGAGATTCGGCACTAAAAATCGACCAATTTTCGCCCACAGATGCGCCTCGGCAAAACGACCAAACGCATAATCACTCACCAGTCCGAGCAGAAAGATGCCGATACAAACCGAGAGCGTTACGACGATATTGAATCGGGCCGACAGTGCGATGGCCAATGCGACGATAATGATCGCCGCTAAAAGTAATAACACCGAACCGTAGATATCGACGGCGTTGAATTTGTTTTCCTGTGGATTGAACTGCCAGTTTCGGTCGATAAAAGTCAAGAAAATGATGCTGAGTGTGGCGAATACACCGGTCAGGGCGATAGCCGTCGATGAGACTTTCCAATCGTAAATGTAGTTAAAAAAGGCACTTAACAAGAATACGATAATGGCGCTCACCCCGGCGGCGCCGAGGACGGTCCAATCGTGTGTATCGTTGACCGTCTCAAGGACGCCGTGCCGAATCGCCATGAGCAACGCGACCGTGCAGATATAATGCGCCAGTATGACGGCGGCGGCAACACCCAGAAACTTCGCAAGGATAAATATAGGACGTTGCACCGGTTTGGTCAAAACGGTCATGATCGTCTTGTTCCGTATCTCCTCGGCGACGGCGCCGGAAGCCGAAAAGATTGCAATGAACAAGCTGGTCAGAAATAACGTAGATAACCCTATCTCGCGTAAGAGCTTGTTGTCGTCGTCCATCGTGTACATCGCGATGGACGGGCTAAGAAAGAACAAGCACAAGGCAGAGAAAATGATGATGGCATAGATGGGTTGCCTTAAGGTTTCGATGAAAGTATTTTTCGCTATTGTAAATAATCTGTTCATCTTTCACGCGACCCCAGCAAGGCGGCTTTCATAAATGTTCGGGCATCAATTTTTTTCTTAATGGTTCTGTACCAAAATATCATTTATTGTTATAGTACGCAACTTATTACCTGTGGAAAGTTTTAACCACCATAGAAACAACTACTATGTTTGTGCTTTTTTTGTTCAAGCTACACGACCGGGATAGAACATGACAGTATCGGCCAAACGCCCCGTACACGTTGCTCTGGTCTCCTTGGCTTTGAGCGTGATCTTTTTCGGTATCGCCTTTTTGCTGGGTCGATGGAGCGGTTTCGCGGCCATCTCCGCGATCGGCTGGATGAATCTCTCCGTCGCGCTGATCTGGCTCGTTCTCAGTTTGCAGTTCTATCAGCGCGCTCTGGCCGAGCAGGAAAAGCTCGACGCCGGTCAGCTCGCGAAAGACAAGGGGACATCCACGATCTTTCAGGCCGGCAGCGAACGCGCGACGTTGTTCGACGCCGCCCAGCGCCGCCTGGATATCTTCGAGAAATGGTTTATTCCGATCTTTGCCGGTCTGATCGCCGCGTATCAGATCGCGATCGGGCTTTATTTGCTCAGCACCACCCGGGGCGCGGTCGAAAGCGAGTTGAAGCAGCCGCTGCTGTGCTGTATCTGCATGACGGCCATCGCCTTCGTGAGTTTCTTAATTTCGCGTTACGCGACGGGCATGTCGCGACAGCCGGAATGGAAGCCTTTGAGGGCCGGGGGAAGCTCTCTCTTGGGCGTGGCGGTGTTATGCTTTTTCCTGGCGGTAGCCCTCGCGGCGACCTACCTGTTCAAGCGGCTCTGGCCGGTCAACGTCATGGCGCTGGTCGTCCCCGGCCTGCTCGTTTTGCTCGGCGCTGAAACCACCCTGAACATCGTGCTGGATATCTATCGGCCGCGACTGAAAGGCCGGTACAGCCGAAGCGCTTTCGACAGCCGATTGCTGGGCACGATCAACGAGCCGGGCGGCATATTACGCAGCGTCGCGGACGCCATCGACTATCAGTTCGGCTTTCAGGTCTCGCAAACCTGGTTCTACAAACTGCTCGAACAGGCGATTGTGCCGCTGGCCCTGTTTGCCGGTGTCACGCTTTATTTGCTCAGTGGCATCGTTGTCGTCGAATCCGGCGAGCAGGCGATTATCGAGCACTTCGGCAGCCCGGTGAATGACGCCAATGATGTGCGAATCCTCGGTCCGGGATTGACATTCAAATGGCCCTGGCCGATCGACGTGGTTTACACGTATCCGACGGAACGGATATCCGAAATCAGCATTGGCTTCGTCCCCGAGATCGATCCCAACGGACAGACGCAGCATAAACCCTTACTTTGGGGCCAGAGCCATTACAAGGAAGAATACAAATTACTCGTCGCCAGCGAGCAGAGCCGGACGGAGCCGGGCGCCGGAACCGTGCCGGTCAGTCTCGTCATTGCGGCGGTTCCCGTTCAATACAGAATCAACGATTTGTATGCCTTTGTTTACAATCATCAGGAGCCTGAAAGGCTTTTGCAATCCATTTGTTATCGCGAGCTGACGAAATATGCCGCGAGTGCAAAAATAGAGGTTGAGGAAGAGACCGAGTCGGAATTCAGTTTGCTCGGAATGGGCCGGGCTCAGGCCGGCGTAACCCTCTCCGAAAGAATTCAGGCGGCCGCCAACGAGGCCCACCTCGGTGTTGAAATTGTGTTCGTTGGTTTACAGGGCGTTCACCCTCCGGTCGAGGTGGCGGCGGATTATCAGAAGGTCATCGGCGCCTTTCAGAAAAAACAAGCCGTGATTCTTAAGGCCAAGGCGGAGCGTAATCAAACCCTGGGAACGCTCGTCGGTTCCGTCGAGAAGGCGGAAGAGCTCTATAATCTCGCGTTAAAATATCAGCAGGCCGAGGAATCGGGCACGCCTGAAGAGATTGAGGCGCTTGGCAAGCAACTGGACAGGGCCTTCGAGCAGGCCAAGGGCGACATCTTCAAAACGCTCAGAGAAGCCCAAAACGAGGCCTTCAAAAAGGAAATACTCGCCGAGGCGACGGGCCTGCAATTTGCCGGTCAGCTTGATGCCTATGACGCCGCGCCGGAAATTTATATCCACGAGCAGAAGGTAAGGATGCTCGAGGAGGCCCTCGATAATATTCGGAAGTACGTTATCGTCGCCGGGCCGAACGATACGCAAGTGACCATCTTCGATTTCCAGGAAGAATTAATGCCCGATTTAATGGACTACCTGGGCGGTATAGAGGAGAGCAGCCAACCATGAAAAACTTAGCCATCGCACTTTTCGTTGCATTGATTGTGATTTCCCTGGGTCTGTACCTGGTTTCATTTCAGGTCAGGGAGACAGAATCCTGCCTGGTCACGACGTTCGGCAAAGCGACGACCGAAGACGAGATTACCGAGCCGGGATTGTACTTCAAATGGCCGTTTCCCATCCAGCAGGTCCACAAGTTCGACTCGCGCATGAGGGTCTTCGAGGCGGAGAGTGAAGAGACGCGCACCGCCGGAGGCGAGCCGATCATCGTGAGTACGTACGTGGTATGGAAAATCGCCCGGCCACTGGAATTTTTCAACGCCATCAAGACCGTGAACAAAGCGGAAAATGAGTTGTTACGCAGCCGGGTGCGCAACGTGCAAAACAACGCCATCGGCCGCCATTACTTCTCTGAATTTGTCAACAGCGACCCGTCCAAGATTCAGTTCACAACCATTCAGGACGAGATGCTCGAGGATCTTCAAAAGGCCGTCGCCGACGCGAAATTCGGCGTGGATATCAAGACCGTCGGCATCAAGCAGCTCAAGGTCAGCAAGGACGTCAGCACGGAGGTCTTCGAACGCATGAAGGCCGAAAGGAACCGCCGGGCCCAATTTATCACGTCGGAGGGAGAAGGCGAGGCCATTCGGATCCGGACGGAAGCGAAATCGAAAAGTGACGAGCTGATCGCCGCCGCGGAGGCCCGGGCCAAGAGAATCCGGGGCAAAGGCGACGCCGAAGCGGCGAAACATTACGACAAGCTCGAAGCCAATGCCGAACTGGCCATGCTGTTGAGGGACCTCGAAGCCCTCCAAAAGATGTTGGAGAGCCGGACCACCTTTGTCACGCCGACGGACGTGGCGCCCTTCAATCTTCTCAAAGGTTTGCCGAAACTGCCGGAGACGAAATCGAATCAATGATTAAACATCCATCACGACCATGACAGAACACGATAAAGAAGACAACAACTATGTGCCCTTTTCAGAACCGCAAGGTCCTGGGGGCGAGGAGCTCGACGCCGCTGGCAAAAGCCTGTCCGACGCGCTGAGAATCAGCTTCGTTATTCTGAAAGTGATCATGATTATCCTGATCGTCGGCTTTCTGGCCTCCGGCTTCAAGACGGTGGGTTCCAATGAACAAGCCCTGGTCTTGCGATTTGGCGCGGTTCGCGGTGTCGGTGAAAAGCGCCTTCTGGGTCCCGGCCTGCATTGGATTTTTCCCTACCCGATCGACGAAATTATCAAGATTCCAGTGGAGACCACCGAACATTTATCAATCAATACGTTTTGGTACACCGAACGACCGGAAGACATACTGTCGGGTCAAGAGCGTCCGGTTCGCCCGGGGACTCCGCTGGATCCGCTCAAGGACGGTTATTGCATCACCCGGGACGAAAAACAGGATGAAGCCACGGCGGTTGTCGAAGGCAGCGACTACAATCTCGTGCATACGCTATGGCAGCTTACGTATCAAATTAACGATCCCGAACGTTTTTTTAGAAACGTTTATGTCCGAAGCGTCGGACCGGGCGACGTCTATTTCAATGTGATTAAAACCAGCATCGAACCCCTTCTGAAAGACTTGTTCGAGGGCGCCATTGTCATGACGATGGTGGATTACACCATTGATGAGGCGATTTCCAGCCAGGACCGCATTCCGGGCGATGTCAGAAGTTTAATGCAGGAGAAGTTGGACAGGATACAGAGCGGAATGAAGGTCGTATCGGTTCAACTGGTTCGGAGCGAGCCGCCCCGGCAAGTCAAACCCGCTTTCGAGGCTTCCACACTGGCCAGCCAGAAAAGTGAGAAGGCGATCACGGAAGCGCGAACCTATGCCGAGACGACGCTCAATGAAGCCGCCGGTCCCGTCGCTGAAGAGCTTTTCGCCGCTTTGCATGACGACACCGTCGATGAGCAAACCCGGGAATTTCTCTGGTCGCAACTGGCCGGGAAAGCGCAGGAACAGCTCGGGGACGCGCGGGAGTATGCCACAAGGGTTGTAGAAAACGCCAGAGCCAGCGCTGATTATCTCGAAAGTCTGCTGCCGGAGTACCGGGAGAGGCCGAAGCTCGTTCTTCAACGAATTTATCTCGATGCCCTGGAGAATATCCTCAACAAGGCGGAAGAGAAATTTATCGTTCAAACGACCGAAGGCGTCGGAGGCACCGAGATTCGCGTGCTCTTGAACAGAGATCCGTCGCTGAAACGACAAAGATCCGGGGGCGAAGGACGAACACAGGAGAATCAATAAAACAAATAGTTGGTTGACAGCATTATGGCTCATGATCACCTTCATTTTAAAGATAGCATGGCCGTTGAACATACGCACGGCAAACAGATTCGCGTGAGTATGGCCCTGCTGGGCACGTTGGCCGGCGGCGTCCTGCTGATTAACAGCGGGATCGCTAAGTTTATTTATGGCAAGGGCCACTTCAATACCGAGCTTTTGGCTATGACCGGCGCGATATTGCTCGGTGTGCCGATTATCCTGCACGCCATCAAGAGCCTCATTCACCGGGAGGCCCATATGGATGAGCTGGTAGCGTTAGCCATCCTCGCGGCCTTTGCGATGCAGGAATATGCGACGGCCGGGATCGTCGCCTTTTTTATGCTTTTGAGCGAGTTGATTGAAACCCGCACCGCCCTCGGCGCTCGCGCTTCCATCGAGTCGCTCATTCACCTGACGCCGACAAAAGCCAATCTCCTCGATGCAACCGGGGGTGAAAAAGAAGTCAAAGTCAGCAGCCTCAAATCCGGCGATGCCATCCGTGTCCGCCCGGGCGATAATATTCCCGCCGACGGCGAAGTGGCCAAGGGTCTCAGCTCCGTCAATGAAGCGACGATTACGGGCGAGTCGCTGCCGGTCGATAAGGTGCCGGGGATGCAGGTGTTTGCCGGAACGAATAACCTCACGGGCGTGCTGGATATTACCGTAACCAAGGCCGGCAAAGATACGACCCTCGGCAAGGTCCAGTCGCTGATCATCCAGGCCGAGCAGACGAAGATTCCCATTATGCGGATCATCGACCGCTATGTGAAGTGGTACACGCCGACGATTCTGATGATTGCCGGGATTGTCTTGTTCTTCACTCGCGATATGAACCGGGCGATCACCATCCTCGTCGTTTCGTGTCCCTGTGCGCTGATCTTGGCGACGCCGACGGCGATGGTCGCGGCGATTTCGGCCTCCGCGCGTCTGGGTATTCTGATTAAAAACGTCGCCGATCTTGAAATTGCGGGCAAGATCACTGCGATGGTGTTCGACAAAACGGGAACGGTCACGACCGGCCGGTTGTACGTGACCAAACTGACGCCCGCCGAGGGCGTCGAACCGGCGGAATTGTTGGCCGTGGCCGCTTCCGCCGAGCAGATGAGCAAGCACCCGGCCGCACGGGCCTTGCAGGAAGTCGCCAAAGAGGCGGGCCTGTCCCTGCCCGGCACGGACCACTTCCAGGAAACGCCCGGCAAAGGCGTCACGGCTACGGTCGATTCGGCGAACATCATGGTCGGAAGGGACACCTTTCTAAAAGAAAACAATGTGGACTTGAGCGGTATTTCCGATCCCGCTCTCCATGAAGAGCAGGGCTTCAGCACGCTCTATGTGGCGAAGGATTCGAGGTGCGTCGGCTGGATCGGCTTACAGGACAAAACCCGCCCGGAAGCCCAGCAGGCTGTCAAGGAGCTGCTGGATATTGGTGTCAAAAGGGTCACCATGCTGACCGGCGACCGCAGCGAGGTGGCCAGCCGGGTTGCCGCGGAGTTGGCTTGTACGGATTTTAAGGCGCATTGCTTGCCCCAGGATAAATTAGCCATTGTCGAGCGGATTAAAAAAGACGGCCATACCGTGGTGGTTGTTGGCGACGGTATCAACGACGCCCCGGCCTTAGCCGCGGGAGATTTGGGCATTGCCATGGGAGCGGCCGGCAGCGATGTGGCCATCAATTCCGCTTCAATCGCCCTGATGAGCAACGATCTTAAGCGCCTGCCGTTCCTCGTGCAACTCTCTCGAAAAACAGGAAAGGTCATCCATCAGAATCTCGGTTTCGGGATCATGTTCATTGTCTTGGGTAGTGCCGCGGGAGCAGCCGGATGGCTGCCGGCGATTTACGCGGCGATACTGCATTTCGCCGGCTCGCTGATCGTCGTTTTCAACAGCGCGCGACTTGTCCGCTATGGAGAAGAACTCGACCACGAACAGTAAGAATGTAAATATCAAAGTGCAAAATTTAAAATTACAAAGAAAAATGTAAAATCGTTAATCTCGGCTTTTTCAGCCTGTAATTTCGGCCTTCGTTTTTTCATTTAAATTTTTAATTCGCTTATGGAATACGCGATAGAAACGATATCCCTGACGAAGATATTTTCCGACTGGTGGGGCCGAACCAAGGTCTTCGCCGTTGACAATCTGGATCTCCAGGTCCGGCATAATGAGGTCTTCGGGCTTTTGGGCCCAAACGGTTCCGGTAAAAGCACGACCCTGAAAATGTTGCTGGGCCTGCTTCATCCGACCAAAGGCAAGGCCATCGTTCTGGGCGGCGACGGGGCCGATCCGAAGATTAACGCCCGAATCGGTTTTCTTCCCGAGGAATCCTATCTGTACCGCTACCTGAGCGCTCGCGAGACGTTGGATTTTTACGGCCGAATCTTCGGCCTGGCGCCGAAGCTGCGAAAGATGCGCATCGAGGCCCTGCTGGATATGGTGGGGCTCAAGGCCGTCGCCAATCGGGCCGTCGGGACATTCTCGAAAGGCATGGCCCGAAGGATCGGCCTGGCCCAGGCGCTCATCAATGATCCCGATTTGCTCATTCTGGACGAGCCGACGACCGGACTCGATCCCATTGGGACCCGACAAATCAAGGACCTGATCCTAAAGCTCGCCGAACGCGGCAAGACGGTTCTGCTCAGCAGCCATCTGCTCGCCGACGTCGAGGATGTCTGTGATCGTATTGCCATTCTTTACGGCGGAAAGATCCAGAGCCAGGGACAGGTCAAAGAGCTTTTGCAGCAGACCAACAAACGACAGATCATGACCGATGCGCTCAGTGATGAAACCGTCGAAAAAATCAAACAACTTATTCAAGCCGAAAGCAGTGAATGTGTTGTCACCTCCCCGCTGGACAAGCTGGAATCGTTCTTTATCCGAACGGTCACCGCCGCTCAGCAACAGGCCCAGCCGACGAGCGGCGCCGTCAGCACGACGAAGATCGGCGATTTTCTCACGCAACAACAGACGACGGAGAGTATCCTCGACAAACTGGTTGCAGCGCCGGTAAGCGAAGAAACGCCGCAAGAGCCTCCGGCAACTCAGAAGGTTGCGGCCGCTGCGGATTCCGGATCGGAACCCAATGAGGAATTGCTGAGCCGGTTAACCGATTCGACGGAGCCCCCCCAACCTGTGCCCAGAGTGGAGGAGAAAGAAAAAGTTGGAACCCAGCCGGTCGATTCACATCCCGTGGAACAAGAGCCGGAAAAAGAGAGCATCTTAGATAAGCTCGTGGGCCGTTCACCTCCCGAAGACGGGGGCGAGCAGGAAACCGACAAGCCCCAGGCAGGAGAATCCGGCGATGCGTAGGATTTGGGCTGTCGCCACCAATACGATCAAGCAGGCGTTGCGGATGAAGATCGGCGTCGTCTTTATGGTCCTGCTCCTTGTCCTGCTCCCGGTTTTAGGCATGACGACGACCGGAGACGAGACGTTAAAGGGCAGGCTCCAGACCTTCGTCAGCTATGGCCTCTCGCTGACGAGCTTTTTGTTGTGTCTTCTAACGATTATCATTTCCATCTACTCGGTCACCAGCGACATCGATCAAAGACAAATATACACCGTCATCACCAAACCGATCCGGCGCTTTCAACTGCTCTTCGGCAAGCTGCTCGGTGTGCTTGTGTTGGATATCGCCCTTCTGAGCGTGTTTTCGACGATCATTTTTGTGCTTGCGATTTACACGCCGGTCTTTACCCGGCCGTCGGAGTCCGAGCTGATCGAGGCCGACAACGAATTTTTCACGGCGCGGGCCGCCCTGAACGTTCCCCCGGCCGATGTCACTGAGGAGGTGATGGACAGATACGAGAAACTCAAGGAATTGGACCGGTTACCTCCCGGCTACACCTACGAACAAACGATCGCCGAGCTGACGAAACAAGCGCAACTGGCCAAACGCGCCGCCGGCGTCGGCGATATGCTGGTGTGGGAGTTCAATAATGTCAAACCCCTTTCCAACAGCCTGTTTATCCGGTTTAAATATGATATTTTCCCGAATCCGCCCGACTCACAGGTCTATGGCGAATGGCTGGCCGGCGACTGGCAGTTTCTCAAGTATGGCCAGCGGCCCAAGACGCCGATTTACGATCAGATTCATAAAAACGCTGCTCGAACTTTCCACGAAATAGAGTTTCCCGCCGGCGTCGTCCCGGAAGACGGCCGCCTGGGGATTGCTTTTGTGAACGTTCCGTACAACAATTCGGCGGTCATTTTCCCACCGGACGGGCTGGAAGTGCTCTACAAGGCCGACACCTTTGCCGGCAATTTCATCCGGGCCGTCTTGCTGATTCTCTTTCGCTTGGTTTTTCTGGCTTGTTTGGGTCTTTTCGCTTCGAGCTTCCTGTCCTTTCCCGTGGCGATTTTGTTTTGTCTGGTGGTTTTCTTCACGGCCAGCTTCAGCGGGTTTGTCAACGATTCCTTCAGTTTGCTCAGTCACAACGTCGGCGTTTTTTATTCCTATACGATTCAGTGGATTGTGGGGCTCCTGCCTCAGTTTGATAAGTACAATCCCACCAAATTTATCGTACCGGCGAAGTTGGTGAATTGGTCTTTATTGGCCCGATGTGTCTTTTTTATGGTTTGTATCAAGGCGTTGTTGGCGCTCATCCTCGGCTTGATTATTTTCAGATACCGGGAAATTGCACGGATTACGGTTTAAATGCATACGCGTGACATTATAACGTTATTGATTTGTATCGTCGCTGCAATCGGTCTATGTGTCGTCGCCGGCCTGCAGCTCGATCCCATCAACCGCCAGCGCCAGGATATGGACCTGATCATCGACCAGCCTGAGGATATTCCACCCTCGCTGGCTTTCGCAACGATTGCAACGGGGGCCTTCCGCGGCCTGGTCGTGGATGTCCTCTGGATGCGCGCCGACAAGCTGAAAGAGGAAGGCCAGTTTTTCGACGCCCGTCAGCTTGCCGAGTGGATTACGATTTTGCAGCCTCGTTTCGCGTCCGTTTGGGTCTTCCACGCCTGGAATATGGCGTATAATATCTCCGTCGCCATTCCCGCAACCCAGCCCGATCAGCGATGGCGATGGGTCCGGAACGGCTACGAGCTGCTCCGCGACGAGGCGATCACCAAATACAAGCTCAAGGACATCGAGATCTATCACGAGCTGGCCCGAATCGTCCAGCATAAAATGGGCGGCCTCTCGGACGACGTGCATAAATACTACAAACTCCAACTGGCGCTGATGCTGGAGCCGCTGCTGAATTCGGAGGATAATCAGCTTCAATGGACGGACAACGCCTATTACGAGGCGCTCGCCAGCGCACCGGCCGATTGGCCGACGATGCTCGATGATCCGAATGTGGCTTCTCTGGTCGATGCGTTGAAATCCGCCGATGAGACCTTTGCCGATGAG
>Ga0272442_10005327_pt1 | contig 17248 bp, 12 predicted proteins | sample SSMForm2O_FD_200262 | JGI IMG/M metagenome (GOLD analysis project Ga0272442, IMG submission 200262) | Marine sediment archaeal communities from Little Sippewissett salt marsh, Falmouth, MA, United States - SSM-Form-2O | ecosystem: Environmental > Aquatic > Marine > Wetlands > Sediment ... | reverse complement strand
TGTAAATTCATGTCGTAAGTCGTTGGGAACAAAGGAGTTGAATTTACAAACGGAGAACCCGGAAAGAAAAGACAAAATGTATAATTCGCCTTTCGTTATGTTCTCCAAGCAGAACATAACCTCGGCACGCGACGACTTATCAACAAGTCGTCACGGTGTAAAAACTCGTCGTAAGTCGTTGCCGTATAAGGAAAATCGTTTACAGATGGAGAACGCGCCTTTCATGATATGTCGAAATAGAACGAATATGGATAATTTGTCGGGAATGGCGGTTGTAGAGCCTGAGGAATTGTCTTATAATGGCGATTTCGCAAATCATATTTCAAGGAGACGGAACGTGATTCAGGAATCAGAAAGCGTATGGTCGGAACACCTGCAGGAAGACATAAAACTCGCGCTCGAGCAGATGCCGGAGTACAAGAGCATTCTCGAGATGTACGGTGAAATGCTCGAGGCCCAGCACTCGGCGAAGGCGAACCTGGCCCCGGTCGAGGTCGATATGGACGAGAACAGGGTCGCGGTCAGCGCAGCTTCGGGACTCGTCCTGCTACGCGAAATCGAGACCTCGTTCGACATCGAAGCAGCCAAAGAGCTTTTCCTCAAGCTCAAGGAAATCGCAGCTTCGAAGGGCGACGAGTACTCCGCGCAGTCTAAGAAAATCAACGAGGCGATAAAGAACGGCAAGATCGAGCTTGGCGCGGTCCTCGAGGACGCGTTCTCCGGCGGCTCCATGGAGGACATCAAGAAGAAGGCGCTCGAACTCGATATCGAGCCGCAGTTCTTCGCGCTCCTGGCATCCGCGGCGGTGCGCCCGGCGCTCGAGCTCTACTCCGAAAAGCTTATGCCGCTTCTGAACGAGAACGACTGGGAAAAACCGTTCTGCCCGGTCTGCGGACGGCTGCCGTTCATATCGCGCCTCGAAACAAAAGAGGGCAAGCGAGTGCTTTGCTGCCCGGCCTGCTCGGCGACGTGGCGATTCCCGAGGCTCAAGTGCGTCAACTGCGGCAATAGCGAGCATGAAAAACTCAGGATGCTCTATGCGGACGAGACCTCGCGCGAGCAGTACGCCGACGTATGCGACAACTGCAAAAGATATCTCAAGTGCGTCGATATCAGGAAAAATATGCGCGCGCCGGTCATGCAAATAACCGACGCCGCGACGCTGCATATCGACATGCTGGCCCAGCGCGAAGGCTTCGTAGCGCTTTAAGGGGGCTGAAATGGGCGCCGCATCGTCCGAGAGAAAAGTCAAACGCGTGAAAGGCGGCTCGGTCAGGACCGAGACGGCCAGCATAGTGCGCGAAGTGCCGATTTCGGTCTATCTCAACGGCGCGGAGTACGCCGTCCTCATGGCGACACCGACCGACGTTACGGCGCTGGCAATCGGGTTCCTGCTCGGCGAGGGCGCGATTACGGAAGCGACCGTAATAGACGGGATAAAGGTCGACCGCAGGGAATGGATTGTTTACGTGAGCCTGAGCGGCGAGTTCGATTCGACCCGCAAACGCGGACTGGTCACCTCCGGCTGCGCGGCCGTGGCGCTTTTCAAGGGCGCGTTCGAACTCGCGGGCGTCAGGCGCGTCCGCTCGAGGCTGCGCCTGAGCGCGAACGAGGTGCGCAAACTCGTCAGCCGGATGATAAGCCGTTGCGACACCTACCAGCGCACCGGCGGCATTCACTCGGCCGTGATTGCGGGCAGGGACGGGATACACCTCTTCGCCGAGGACGTTGGCAGGCACAACGCGGTGGACAAGGTCATCGGGCTCGCCCACGATATGAAGGACTTCGAAACGAAAGACAAATTGCTGCTATGCACGGGTCGGATTTCGTCCGAAATCCTGGTGAAAGCCGCGAGGGCGGGGATTCCCGTCGTGGTTTCGCGGACATCGCCGACGGACCTGTCGGTGCGGCTCGCGGGCAAGCTCGGGATTACGCTCGCCGGGTTCGTCAGGGGCGGTAACGTGTCGATTTACAGCGGGATGCAGAGGATAACCGATTAGGGGGATAAAATGGCTCTCAAGCCGCGCACGAGGTTGTGGATTCAGGATGAATCAGGAGAAATAGTATTCGGAATAGGCCGCGTTCGGATACTCAAGGCGATTGACAAAACCGGCTCCATGAACAAGGCTGCCAAACAACTCGGCATGTCATACCGCACCATATGGGGCAAGGTCCACGATACGGAAAAAAGGCTCGGCGTCAAGCTTATCGAAACCACGGTCGGCAGCACCGATGGCGGTTCCGTCCTCACTAAGGAAAGCCGGAACATTATCGGGATGTTCGAGAAATGGCACGACGAAACAATCGAGTACGCCGACAAGACCTTTAAAAAAGACTTCCGGTTCCGCCAGCGCAAACCGAAAAAACCGCGCGGCAAAAAGAAGTAGCCCTACTCGCCGCCGGTAAGCGCCTTTGCAGACTTGTCATAAAACGCAGCTTGGGCGTCGAGACCGTGCTTCTGGCAGAACTTCGCCAACCCGCGGTATCGCCTGGCGGGGTTCGCGCCGGTCGCGTAGCAGACCTTCGGCATGCATTCCGGGCAGAGCCAGAGCGGCCTGCGGTCAGACTCGTCGAGGTGGTTCGAGCCGCACATGTTGCACTCCCACGCCGTGCAGTGCTCGATTGTGAACATGTGGCCCGTCTCGTGCGTGCCTATCTTGATTGTCCGAAGCAGCGTCTTGGCGAACTCCTCTTTGCTGCCGTCCGGTTTGCCGAAGCGGCATATCGACCAGACTCCGACGCGATGCACCAGCGACGCCTCGCCGAATACGAAGTTCCACCCCGGCCCCGGCCACAAATCGGACGCCGTAAACGCTATATAAACGGTCGCATCGTCCGGCAGACGCGGCCGGAGAATGTCGTTGCGTACGTAGCCAGTCTTGAGCTGCAGGACGCCGAGCGGGCCGATTCGCCGCTCGCTTTCCGGCACGAGGTCGAGCGGCAGGCCTTCCTTGACCTTGACCGGCAGGCAGAAATAGAGGCCCATGAACTCTGCCGTCAAGTCGACGATTTTGCGCTGCCCCTCGGTGAACTCGCCAAGCGGCTGGATGTAGATTGTCTTTCGCCCGCCCTGCGCCGTGACGGGATCGCAGGCAAGGTACTCGCGGAAAGTCTGCCCGTTCTCGGGATGCCATTCGAGCCAGTCGCCGGGCTGGATTTTGCCCATTGGGGTATGGAGCGGCCGGACTTTGTCGGACGCCTTGACAAGCTCTTCGACCGTCGGTTTTTTCATCAGTTCTTCGAGCTGGTCTTCGTTGAGGACGGGAATCCTGAGCCGCCGACCCTGCGCTTCGCGATGCATGCGAGCCCGACGTATGTCAGCGCGAGCACGAAAAGGAGAAATAACATGATAAAAAGTCTTAGCTTCATCTCCCCCGCCCCTCCGTTCCAATCAGAGCCTGTATTTCAGGAGCTTAGAGCCTCTTTTAACTTGGCAGCAGACTGATAACGTCGGTTTTTATCTTTTTGCATACATTTTTCGACGACTTTCGACAGTTTGCGCGGCACTTCGGGATTAATTTCGTGCACCTTGGGCGGATAAGCGTTTTCAACCTGATAAATCAGGTTCTGCAAGGTTGTACCATAAAACGGTATTCTACCAGTCAGCATATGATACATCGTCGCACCAAGCGAGTAAATATCAGCACGATGGTCAGCATGCAGAGCGTCATCAATCTGCTCGGGAGGCATGTATATCAAAGTTCCTTTTCCTTCGCCTTCCATAGTGAGGCCGCTCAGCAATGAACCCTGAAACCTTTTGGCCAATCCAAAATCAGTCAGCTTGGCAATATCCATTTCCTGAAGAATAATATTAGCAGGCTTGATATCGCGATGAACCAGCTTCATTGTATAGAGATAATCAAGCGCGTCACAAAGCTGATTTGCAATTGAAACTACTTGTTGAAAAGGAAGTCTGTGATTAGGAGAGTTTTCCATAAGTTTATCAAGCGGAGTACCGTCTATAAATTCCATTACAACGTAATATAGCCCTTTATCACAACCACAGTCATAAAATCTCACGATATTACCGTGTGTAACTTTTGCGCCGGTTTGAGCTTCTCTTAAGAATTTCTTGCCGGCTTCTTCTACATCTCCCTCTCTCACATTTAAAACTTTAAAAGCCACAATCCTGTTCATGGAAACTTGAATAGCTTTAAATACTGTTCCCATGCCTCCTTCGCCTATTTTCTCAACTATCTTATATCCGGCTATCTCAACTGCAGATTGTGAATCAGTTTCTTCCGGTTTATCCAGTTCAATTTCTAAGACAAATGTGGTCGAGCCGATTTTAATGCTGTCATTATTATTGAGAGGCTGAGAAATTATTTTCTGGTCATTAACAAAGGTTCCGTTGGAGCTGTTCAGGTCAGTGATAAATGCACCGTTATCTGTAATTTCAATCTGGCAATGAACCCGTGAAAGTCTTAGATCTTTCTTCAGATTAATTTCACATGCGCTGCTCCTGCCCATGGTAATTGAGCAAGGAGGTCTAAGTTGGTAAGCGCTTCCAGATAAAATGCCCTTCGTTATAGTCAACTTGCATTGCATTACATATCACCATTTTAGAATTTGGCCAAATAAACTCCGATATTATTTATCCAAATATCTGTAATATACTTCCAGAGTCAAGCAACAAATAGCTGTTGAATAAACTCTTCCGCCTATTACTCCCCAAAGTCCCACCGGATCCCATGAACCATTTGCACAACCTTCGGTGCGCTGGTTTTTAAGAAGAGCATTTTTCATTTCTTTAAGCCATTTATCGCACCTGTAGCCGCTATACTGCTGCATTGCATATGCGCCATAATACCAATAGTACATATTAACGTATTTTCCATCAGGCTTATCCCATTGCGGCATGTTTTTTTCAAGAATATCTACAGCTTCCCTGACTCTTTTCTCTCTATTCGACTGTCCGCATAAAACACGACAATAACCAGCCACCGCAGTCATAGCGGAAAGCCTTTTGAATTTTTTGTCGTAATCTTTATACACTGAACCATTGTCTCCGGGTCTTTCGTATCCGCACTTGCCATCTGAAACTCGCGTTGCTCTGTAGAACCATTTAAGAGCACCTTTAAAAGCCGCATCAGGAACGCTTATTCCTGCAAGTTTTGCAGAATAGAGCGCGCATACCATCCATCCCGTTACGGAGGTGTCATTTTTTCCACCCTTCGGCTCGTATTTCCAGCCCAATCCCGGATTTTGAGCATCAAGGATATATTTAACCGCTTTTCTTGCAGGTTCGGCTAAAGTAGGGTTTTTAGTCATTCCATAAAGCTCACATAGCGCCATAGTCGCAATCGCGTGATTATAAATCCAGCTATCTCCTTTTCTGTCACCTATTTGCCCATCTTCTGTCTGAGATTTAAGGAGATATTCAATTCCTCTCTTGACAGTCTCCTTGTATTCACCCGTTTTGTCAGTATTTCCGTCTGCAAGAAAGGCCAGTAACGCGAGACCGGTAAGACCAATATCAAAGTAATCAACAGCTCCCTTGCCACCGCAAGCAAAACTCTTGCAATGCTTCTCAAATCCATCCATATCCCATTTGCCATCATTATCCTGATGCTTGCTCAACCATTTCAATGCATAATCGATTGCAGTTTGGCAGCCTTTGGAGCAGCCTGCTTTCTCCCTTGCTTCTCTATCGAAACGAAGCTTATATTTTTTAGAAGCAATTAACGGTAGCAAATCGCCAAGCATCTTTTCTGCCGTAGTGTTTTCAGAACTTGTATCAAGGACTTTATGCAGTTGATTTGCAGCTTTTTCGAATTCTTTATTGGCAATGATTTCATTTATCTGCGCAAGCGGCATATTCGATTCTTTAATATCAGTTTTTTTATTTATCGGTTCTTTATCTTCAGTCCTTGTTGGATGAATTTCACAAACAACACGGAACCCATTGCCGTTCCCGCGATCGCTAGGATCTTCACAAGCATGGTCGGCTGATCGATGGTGCCCAGATTCAAGCCTGTCGAACCAAGCACCGCTACGTATAACACGATAAGTTCCACTGGATGGTCCTTTTGGATTTTTCGATGGACTACTGACATAATAATTTTCATTATACCAGTCTTGGCACCACTCCCAGACATTACCATGCATGTCATATAAAGCCCAAGCGTTTGGCTTTTTCGTCCCAACACCGTGAGTCGTATTGCCTGAGTTTGCACTATACCATGCGTAGTCACTCAATTTAATACCGTCATCTCCAAAGCAGAATCTTGTCGTCGAGCCTGCTCGGCAGGCATACTCCCACTCCGCTTCGGTCGGAAGTCTGAAAGTAACCTCTTTATCATTATATTTTAACGAGAGTTTTTTTAAAAACACTTGTGCATCACTCCAGCTTACTGATTCAACTGGCAAATTGTCTCTTTTAAAATGGCTCGGATTATTCCCCATAACAGACTGCCACTGCTCCTGTGTAACTTCCGTTATCTGCATATAGAAAGGCTTTGTGATTTTGACTTTATGCAGCTTCTCATCATTCTCATGATATTTCTCAGTCTCTGGTGATCCCATCATAAATTCGCCAGGCGGAATTAATACAAAAGACATATAGACCTGATTGCCTAAATGAACTTTCATTTTTTCATGTGTGTCCAAATGCTTTGCGATTGCCTTTTGACAGGATTCGGCTTCCGAAGTGGACAAAGGAAATTTGGCGTAAACTTCATTCGGCCAATCACTGAATTTTATAACTCCATTATCTTCTTCTTTATCCCCTTTAGATTGTCCAGAATTACTCGACTCTTTTTCTGATTCAATTCCATATTCCCAAGTTTCAGAAGAAGGACTGCTTTCCCATCCCCCCCCGAAAAGAACAATAATCCGTCTAGTTGAATCATATGCCATTGCGTGGTTTTGCCCAACAGGCGGGCTTGGATCTAGTTTAATAATATTCCATTTATTACCATTCCATTCCCATGTATTACGGGATCCGTATAGTATTGTTACGTTTCTTGATGAGTCGAATGCCATAGCATGCTGTCTTGCTTTAGGAGCATTATCAGGTACCACTATTTTCCCCCAATTTATACCATCCCATTCCCATGTTTCATTTGATTTTACCGCTCCAACAAGCAATGTGCGTTTACGCAATGAGTCATAAACCATTGCATGAGCAACTGATATATTTGGATGTATAGATGGATTCTTTTCTATCCATTTTTGGCCATCATATTCCCAAGTGTCCTTATAAAAAGTGGATTTCATTTCTCCGCCAACTCTGTGGCCGATTACACCTCCATATAGCACTACGACACCACGAGAAGAATCATATGCCATCGAATAGCCATATCGAGTAGATGGTTTTGATTCAGTAATTGTTTCTAACCAAACATTTCCATCCCATTCCCATGTTTCTGGATTTGTCGTGCCGCAAAATAAGACCGTTTTTTTACGTTTTGAATCATATGCCATTCCAATACCTGTTGCTGCTGGTGGGCTCTTAAGTGGATATTTCTTTACCCAGTTTTTCCCATCCCATTCCCAAGTATCATTAAGACGGAGATTCTTTTCCCCATCGTTATATATTCCTCCAAAAAGTACTACTCTTTTTCGAGAAGAATCATATACCATTGCGGGATTAACTCGTGCATGTGGACTAATTGCCGGGGTTCTTTTTATCCATATAAATGGGTCTTTATTACTGTCGATTTCTGAATCAGGATTCGATTTTTTACTAAAAGCATTTAAAAGTTGCTTTGCTTTTTCTGCATCATTTTTTTCAACAGCAGTTTTTAGTTGTTTTATTAATTCCTTTTTATCTTCCAGTTCTTTTTTGAATAGCTCTATTTCAGTCTGGTTGGATTTCGTAGCGTTATCTTTCAGTTGCTGTAGTTCTCTATTGAGCTTGTTTATTTCGTTCTGTTTATCCTGAAGCTCCAGTTCCATTCTTGCGACTTCTGTTTCACTTGCAGTTCCCGAAGGCACTTCCCGCATCCGACTTGCCGCTTGCTTCTTAAGGTTTAAGACTTCTTCCTGCAGTTTCTGCTCGCTCGAACTTTTGGAACTGTACAGGCCGTATAAAACAAGTGCTATCAGCAATAATGCTATATAACCTGCAATAACGAGTGTGGATTTCGACTTGCCTGCCGCTTCACCCAGGTCATGCAAAGCTCCGCCCTTGCCGGCCTCGATTTTTTCACCTTTGTAAAGGCGGTTGAGTTCCAGAGAAAGCTGCTTGGCGCTCTTGTATCTTTTATTCTTTTCCTTCTCCATGCATTTCATTATTACGGTCTCCAATTGCGGAGTCACACGTTTGCTGAATTGAGAAGGTGAAACTGCCTTTTCGAAAAATATCTTCCTGCAAACCTGGAGCGGAGTGCTGCCAGTAAATGGCAATCGACCGGTGAAAAGATGATAAAGTATCACTCCAAGTGAATATACATCGCTCTGTTCATTTATTTCCTTTATCCTGCCATCCGCCTGCTCCGGTGACATGTACTCAGGTGTTCCAAGCACCACGCCTTCCTGAGTCATCAGAGAAACGCTTTCATGCCCTTTTGCAGGGACCTTTTTTGCCAAGCCAAAATCAGTTACTTTAGGTTCTCCCTCCATTGTTATCATCACGTTATGTGGCTTAAGGTCCCGATGAATAACTTTGTGGGTATGCGCGTAATGAACACCTTTGGATACTTTTTCCATTATATGAAGAATTTCCCGCCTGGTGGGATTGTATTCTTTCACGTATTTTAAGAGATTGGGTCCATCAATGTACTCCATAACCATGAAATGTATGTCATCTTCTACTCCGACATCAAATGTCCTTACTATATTGGGATGCGTAAGATTTGCAGAAGTACGAGCCTCTCTTAAAAACCGCTTCTTGTCGTTATCCGTGGCAAGTTCGCCCTTGCTCATAACCTTTAATGCAATTGATCGCTTTAATTCAGGGTCGTACGCCTTGAACACGGTTCCCATACCGCCCTCGCCAAGCTTATCTTCAATCTTGTACTTGCCAAGGTACATACCTTCAGATATTGAAGAAACTCTTGAGCCGGAAGCAGGTGCATCCGGTATATTAACAACTTCTTGCTCCTGCACGTCAGGTTGCCCGGATACCTTTTCTTCCTGTATTTCCCCATCTACACTGGCCGTTACCACTTGTTCCGGAATTTGCAGAACCTCACCACATAACTTACACTTAACATATCCCCCTGGCTTGTACTTCGAAACGTTGTACTGCTTCAGACATTTCGTACATAACAATATTTGTTTGCCCTGTTCCGTAAGTATGTTCTGTATTTGTTCAGGAGACAAATATCCTTTGTATATTAGCAGTTCACCCAGTTTGAAATATGCGCCCTCCCTGTGCAATAAAGCCTGTTCCCTGAGAGCCCAGTTCACAGCTTCGCTGGATGCATAGTTTTTCTTGACAACTATCTTACCAAAAAGGATATCTTCTTTCTTTTGGCTTGAATAAGAAGGTGCTTCCTGCATATTGCGCGTCTGAACTTCAAGTATATGCGCAAGCTGGTCATCTGTCAGTTTGTCTTCGCTAACAAGTATGGCGCCAAGCGGTCTGCCCGGCTCTCCTTCCTGAATACCAACAGCTTCAACTATGTCTTCTTCCGTTACAAAGCCAAGTAACACCGCAATACGGCCAAATAACGTCTCTTTATTTGCTGGCATTCAGTCAGTCTCCATAAAAAGCGATGTGATTAAAAAATTCCACATGAAGGCTGTTGTATAAAAATCATTTCCTATATACGAAAAATACCGATTTGGGCGGCAACTGTCAATTATCAAGCCAAGATGATGCAAAGGAAAATATTTTTATTTTCCGCGATGAGATGGGGGGAGATGAGACAACGTATAGGATAGTAACGGCCAACTTGAGGGAATGAGATTCGTATCAGATTTGTTTGGGGAGGATGGAATTGAAGGCGATTGCATTTATTCTGGCGATTGTATCTCTGGCAGTAGCGGGGTACGCGGTCTACAGTCTCGGGAAGCAGGCAGACGAGATACAAGCCCTGCAGTCCAAGGCGTCCGCGCTCGAAGCGTCCATAGGCGGACTGATTAACAGCATAAACGAGAACAGGGAAAACGACGCCTACGCTCAAAAAGAAGCCCAGCCCGCACCACTCCTTGAGCGGGTCGTTGCGCTCGAACAACAGGTTGCCGGGCAGTCGCCCGCCCTACAGACGGGCCGAAGCTCGAAAGAGGAGCTTGTCGAGGGTTCAAGAGAAATGATACGAAGAATAATCCGCGAAGAGCAGGCGGAGATGCTGCAGGAGCAGAACGAAAAGAAAGTCGCGAAGCGCGAGGAGATGCAGGAAAAGTTCAAGGCGATGGCAGAGAAGCACGAGGAATCGCAAAAGAAACGGCTGGAAGAGTGGATAAAGAAGTATTCGGAAAAGGCCGGGCTGACGATTGCGCAGGAGAACGGGATACTGGATGCTTACAAGTGGGCTCAGGATGAACGCAGGCACCAGATGGAAGAGAAGATGAAGGATGGCGGTCCCATGATGGTGACGCCGGCGGACTTCGAGAAGATGTTCGAGCAGCGGGACGAGAGAATCAAGGAGCTTTTGACGGAAGCCCAGTACAAAGGGCTTGTGGATTACAGGGACAAGAACCCGTTCCCGGAGATGATGATGTACGGTGCGATTGGCGACCACGGGGACGAGATGGGCGCGGAGATAATAATGACTGCGCCTACGCCGATAAAGAGAGACAAGGAGAACGAAGAAGACAAATAGGATTTCACGGGGGTCAAGGAGGCTACGGTGAGGATAGTGAACATGGTTGTTGCGATAGTCGTTGCGCTCGGCGCGGCGGGGGCCGTTTTCATGATGGCGAACGCGCAGACTGAAAAACTCGAAAACAGAATAGAATCGCTCGAAGGGCAGCTCAACGATACGAAGGCGGAGCTTGCCAAGACCAGGCAGGAGCTTGCGAAGGCGGACACGAGCAAGCTGCAAAGCGAAATGAACGAGCTTTCGGACGCTTTGTGGGGGCGCGTTGGCGACCTGACGAAGAAGGATGCCGAACTCGAATCGCAGATAGAGCAGCTTGCGACGGCACCCCCTGCCCCGGCGGTTCCGCGAATCGCGAGAGGACCGGAAGACCCGAACAACCCGAACGGGGACCCGGATGTCAAAGAAGTGCAAAGGCTTGTGCAGGGCGCGGGCAAGCTATTCAAGGGGATGCGCGACAAGGCGTTCGACCGGCAGATGGAGAGGTACGGCAAGGAGCTGAACCTGACGGAGTCGCAGTCTCAGGATGTGAAGAAGATACTGAGCGAGCAGGCCGACAAGATGATGGACAGCATAGGGAAGATGCTCGAGGGCGGCGAGGGGATGGACCGCAGAACGCTGATGGAAGAATTGGCGAAGGAGCGCGATGCGGCGCTACAGGAGATACTAACGCCGGAGCAGTTCGACAAGCTCAAGGAAATGGAAAAGAACCAGACGCAGCGCTGGGGAGGCATGGGCGCCAGAAGGCGCGGCCCGCAGGCCCAACCGCAGGATGGCAGATAATTTTTTAAAGGAGGTTCACAATGAGGTTTGCAGCATTTCTTGTCGTGTTAGCGGTGTTTATCCTGCCAGCGACTGCGCTGGCGCAGGAGCTGGTCGAGAAGCCCGATCCTGTGAAGGCTCGGGTGGAGGAACTGGTGAAGAAGCTGGGTTCCGAGGATTTCGAGGAGCGCGAGTCGGCGACCGAAGAGTTGAAGAAAATCGGCGAGCCGGCGGCAGAGGCGCTTCGGAAGGCGGCCGAAGGGGAGGACGCCGAGGCTTCGTGGCGGGCGAAGGACATTCTCAAGGCGATTGAGAAGCCGAAACCCGCAGCGGAAAAAAAGCTGGGAAAACAAAGCGGCGAATCTGCGCGCAGGGAGGCGGGCGGCATCAGGGAAAAGCTCGAAGAGATGTTAAGGCGCAGGGAAAAAGAAACGGAAAAAGAGCCGGAGAGCAACCTGCCGGACGGGCTCGGCAAGCAATTCAGGAAAGAGATTGAGAGAATGCTCAAGAAGCTCGAGGAGATGGAGAAGGGGTTGGATTCGCCCGGCCCATTCGGCGAGGACAGCGAACTTATCCCGGACGAGATTCGCAAGATGTTCGAGGAGATGAGGAAGCGGTCAGACGAGGCGAGAAGGCGCTTCGACGAAGAAGATAAGCCGGTCGAGCCGAAGACGGAGCCGCGCGGCGAAGGCGAAGCAAAGAAAAGAGGCAGCACGGTAATCGAGCTTGGCAAGGGCCAGGTGATAATAAAGAAGCTCACGTGGAAAGACGGCAAGCTCGTCGAGGAAGAGAACTTCGGCGAGAACTCCAAATTGCCGGGACTTCGGATAACGGATACGGGGAGCGCGCTCGACGCGCTTCGCTACCACCTGTCGCTCGGCGAGAAGGAAGGCGTGCTGGTAGCGGGCGTCGTGGAGGACTGCCCGTTCGCGAAGGCCGGGGTCAAGATGCACGATATTATCACGAAAGTCGACGACAAGCAGGTCGGGTCGCTGGAGGAACTTACCAAGGCGGTCACCGGCAAGAAAAAAATCAAGATGGAGATAATGCGCCAGGGTGAGCGCAAGGTACTGGATGTCGAATTAAACGGCGACAAATAAAAGGGATGTAAGGAGGTAGCTGAAGTGAGACTGATTATTGTGGCGGCGGCAGTTGCGATTTTGCTGGTTTCGTCCGGGGCGGTTATTGCGCAGGAAGAAGTGCCTGTCGCACCGGAAGAGAAGAAAGTCATAGAGAAGGACAATGAGATAAAAAAACATATCGCGGACCTGAACTCGGATTCGTGGGAGACGCGCGAAGAGGCCATGAAGGCGCTGATAAAAATCGGGCTCCCCGCGGCGAAAGAGCTGGAGAAGCTCGTCGATTCGGAGGAAATGGAAGTTCGAGTCAGGGCGAAAAAGATACTCGAAGCGCTGCACTACCTCCCCGATGCCGAGAAGAATAAAATTGAGAAGGAAATCGAGCTCTGTCTCTGGGGCGGCTCGCCGAAGGAAGCCGGCGAAGAGGTCAAGAAACTTATCGAAGAGCTATCTTCTGACGACTGGCAGAAGCGCGAAGATGCGCAGAAGACGTTGGTGGAGAAAGGGCTTGACGCGCTGAGGCCGATTACGAAGCTTGCGGAAAAGTCGGAAGACCCCGACCTGAAAGACAAGCTCGAGAGAATCGCCAAGGAAATAAGGGAGAAGACGGAAGACAAGTTCAGTGAGCAGCTTGATAAATCCGTCGAGATAGTAAAGGGAATCAAGAGTTCTTCTTACCATATTATCGAGCTTTTAAAGTCGAAGGATAACGAGTCGAGAGAAAGAATTGAAGTGAAGCTGCTTATTGGTATTCTCGACATTGCCGGCTTTGACCCGGACGGGCCGATAATCGTTAAAGGCGGAGGCGGAATCGTTATCACACAGAAAGTCGTAATGCGCAACGGGAAAAGGACGGTAACGATAAACGGCGAAGATGTTACCGGGCTGGGCAAGAACCCCGCGCCCGAGAAAGTGCTTTCCCACATCGCCAAAAACGAAAAACGCGAAGCTGAAATGCGCATAGAAGCAATAAAAGTTATCGGCGAAAGAGAAGCCACGAAAGCAGTCGAGGAGCTTGTCAAGCTGATAGGCAAATCCGGCGGAACGCTGCAACTCGAGACGGCAAATGCGCTCAGGAAGCTTACGGGTCAGGAATTCGGACCGACCAAGACTTCTACGCTCGAAGATACACAGAAGGCGATGGAAGAGTGGCAGAAGTGGTGGGAAGAAAACAAGGAAAACGAGAAATTCAGGTTAGGCGAATCGTCTAAATAAAACGACAAATATCAGGCAATGACTTTAAGAAAAAAAGTCAAGCCAAGATAAAAAAGAGAGAGATTTTAATGACGGGAGAGCACTCATGAGAAATGTTATGTTTGCGGCACTTGCTCTATGCCTCCTGATTGCATCGTCGGCGTTTGCGCAGGAAGAAAAGGTAATTCAGCGTGAGAGCAATACTGTCGTTGTGGTGCTCAGGAACGGCAAAATCATGGTCAACGGCAAGCACGTTGCGGACCAGCCCGAGTCGGGCGAACTTATCGTCAAGGTATCAGAAGGCAGGATTTACATCAACGGCAAGGATGTATGCGAAGCTCCATCTCTTCCCGGCGAAATCATCGAACGCATGAAGCAAAAAGGCGAAAGAGCAGCGAGAAAAGTCGAGGAACGCCTGAAAGAGCTTCCGGAAGAGGGACGCGAGTATGCGCGCAAGGCGAAGAGATGGCTCGAAGAGATTAAGGAACGCAGAAAAGAATTCGAGAAGCGCCTGAAAGAGAAAAATCGAGAATTTGACCGGACCAGGGAATGGGTCGAGAGAGAGTTCGAGGAAATCGAGCGCGAGGCGGAGGAAGTCGAGAAGATGCTCGGCGAACTGCTTGAAAAGGTTGCGAAAGCTCCGTCCACCCCAGAGGAGGTCGAAGAAGCGAAAAGGAAGATTCAGCAGGATATCGAGAGGATTTTTGAGGCGCTTCTGGGTGAGAAAAAATGGGAAGGACTGGAACGCGATTTTGGCAAACGACTCAATGAAGTGATGAGAAGAATCGAGGAGCTAACCGACGAGGAGCTAACGAAGCAGTTCGAGAAATGGCTTGAGAGGCGTCTCGAAGAGAAAACGGAAAGAGCCGACGAAATTCTAAAACGATTCTTCGGAGAGAAGAATACGAGAAACAAAAAGGTGGAAAAGAAACCTCTGAACGAAAAAAAACGGGATTTCTAAGTCACCATAATTGTTTATGAAAACGGTCACTTCCACGTGACCGTTTTCATTTTCATTGAAACCCATGATTTGTCTTCAATAGTCTTATTTCTCTTCAAATAAGTGGACTTTCGATTTACAACAATTATACTACATTCAGCTTAATCGTTTCCTCTTGTTTCAGGAAGGGCTGCAAGGCCCTGATAAAAGGATGACAAGCTCTATTATACGTTCAATGAAAAGCAGAATTAAGGAAGTCATCGGCCCGGACAACATCGAGTTCATCATACATTCGAAGAACTACCTATCAGCAGAAATTCTCGTCATGGCTTTCGGACTTGCCACGGTACCTATTTTTACCCGACTTATGGTGCCATCCGAGTACGGCATTTTATCGATATTCATATCATTTTCATCTGTCTTTTCAGTCCTGCTTGAGTTAAACGTCAAAGCCGGCATTCTCAGATACAATCACGAGGAGACAAAGGACTATATGCAAAGATACACTTGAGCATGTCAGCCAGCCGAAACAGTTTTTAAAAAAGATCGTTGAAAAAACCTCGGACAAGGCACTTTTTTTCTTCGAATTTCCAATTTTAGACACTCTTCTTGCCGATTGCCGTTTTGATCAGGTTTTCCATCAACATCTCAACTACTTTTCTCTTAGCTCATTTATGTACGTACTTAAAGAGCTTGGTTGTAGTCCTATTAATTATACTATTAACTATAATCACTGGGGAAGTCTTGTAATTGTCTTCCAGAAAGGGAATCATGAATATAATCCTATCAACTGTTTTGTGTAAAAACTGCGGCTTGATGCGAAGCGATCCCTATTTACCCCCAGAAGCCCTTGGAAGTTTTTATAAAAATGAATATCGTACTATCTATGACAAAAATGCTTTTTCCACAACAGTTCCCTTGGTCCGAATGACATCAAACGGGGAAAAGATTTATCGATTATTCGACAAGTTAGGCGTTCCCATACCAAAACATGTATATGAAATCGGCTGTGGCACAGGAGGCAGCTTGATTCCCTTTTTGCTTCGTAATCATATTGTAATCGGTTGCGATTACGGAGTGGAATTTATTGAAATAGGACGTAAGCTCGGCCTTGATCTTCGCGAAGGTGGCTTAGAAACCTTTGGTAAAGAGCTTCCCCAGAGCTTGGTTATTTTATGCCACGTATTAGAACATTTCTACAATCCACTTTCAGAGTTAGATACTTTACGAAACATATTGCCAGAAAAGAGTCTTGTTTATATTGAGGTACCAGGTATATTTCATATTAGAGAATCCTATCGAGATCCTCTTCTATTTTTGCAATACGCTCATGCTTATCACTTCTGCTTACAAACACTGGACTTTTTAATGAGCCTGAAAGGCTTTGAACGTATTTTTGGAAATGAAAAAATCCAAGCAATTTATCGCTTGAATCCAAAGGATTCTCATTCCAAACCAGATACGGAACTCTACAGTAAAATTCTTAGGTATTTGAAGTATGCAAATCGTTTCCGATGGTTTCCCAGCAACTTAATATATAGATTGGCACGCAGACTTTTAGGCGCTAATTTTTTAGAATGGTCTAATACTAATTTTTTAAAGTGATTTTCATGACCTTGAAAATTCTAATGTACTTGTCGGTTGGAATTATAGAAATTATCATGTATTATTGCTTAATATCTTTATGAGTTATCCTTGTATCTGCATAGAGGGATAAAACATGCATATGGACACTTCAAATATTTCCCTTCTGGTTCTTGATTTTGATGGCGTAATGACTGACAACCGTGTTCTAGTTAATCAGGACGGCATGGAATCAGTATGGTGTAATCGAAGTGATGGATGGGGAATCGCCCGAATCAAAGAACTGGGCATTGAAGTCATTGTTATTTCCACTGAAACCAATCCTGTTGTGCAAGCAAGGTGCCAAAAACTTGGAGTAGCCTGTGTGCAGGGATGTAATGATAAACTTGAAAAACTAAAAAACATTGCCGAACAGAAAAAAATCCAATCCAAGCATATTGCCTATATCGGAAATGATGTAAACGATTTAGAATGCCTTGAATGGGTTGGCCTGCCGATTGGAGTTGCTGATTCTCATCCTGCAATTTTGTCATCAGTCAAGTATGTTACAAATAAAAAAGGCGGAAAAGGTGCAGTAAGAGAAGTGTGTGACTTAATCATAAAAGAAAAAGGCAACTGCAAATGAAACGTGGGCAAATTGTAGCCTTGATACCTGCTCGAAGCGGTAGTAAAAGTGTTCCTGAAAAGAATATTCTACCATTAGGAAATTATCCTTTACTTGCATATTCGATTGCTGCAGGCCTTGCATCCAAATATATTGATGAAGTAATTGTATCAACGGATTCAGATAAATACGCTCAAATCGCGAGGTCTTATGGTGCCACAGTACCTTTCTTGCGTCCTGAAAACATTTCATGTGATGATTCCACAGACATAGAATTTTTTATACATTATCTAGACTACCTTATGCTTAGCATAATAAGGTACTCCCCATTGTCAAGACAGAAAACCGGGTTTCTTAAGGTGGATTCATCCCGCCT
>Ga0272442_10005325_pt1 | contig 17250 bp, 14 predicted proteins | sample SSMForm2O_FD_200262 | JGI IMG/M metagenome (GOLD analysis project Ga0272442, IMG submission 200262) | Marine sediment archaeal communities from Little Sippewissett salt marsh, Falmouth, MA, United States - SSM-Form-2O | ecosystem: Environmental > Aquatic > Marine > Wetlands > Sediment ... | reverse complement strand
GAATCAGACCTCCGTACGGGCAAGACTGAGCTGATCATAAGCGTCAATGAAAAGGGACTGCGCCTCGGGCTGACAACAGGCTCACTTGCGAAACAGGTACGGGCAGCTTTTTACGGAACTGCGGCTCAGCGGTTCCATGACGGGAGGGATGAGATAGTTGTCCGTGTACAGTATCCGCGCCGCCTGCGCCTTTCGGTTCAGGACCTTCGCCGGCTGACCATAGCCGTCCCTGCACCTGACGGGGGCCGGACCCGTGTACCCCTGTCTGAAGTTGCGCACGTCAGAATTACACGGGGCTGGGCTGAACTCACACACCTTGACCGGCTCCGCTCAGTCGCAGTTACAGCTGACATAGATGAACGTGTTACAACAACCGGACAGGTAATGTCCTCCCTCAGAAAACCGTTATCCGAGGAGCTTGACCGCCGTTTCCCGGGCGTTGCTGTCAGGCTTGAAGGGCAGCGCGCTACCCAGCGTGAAACATTCGCCAACCTGAAGACCGGCGCGGCTGTCGGTATGCTGATAGTTATTGCAGTACTGGTCCTTGTCACAGACAGCTGGTCAGCCCCGCTTTTTATACTGGCTGTTATCCCGCTGGGCCTTGCAGGCTCTATCTTCGGTCATCTTTTAATGGGATACAAAATGACAATGCTCGGAACAATGGCAGCCATCGGCCTGGCAGGAGTTGTTATTAACGATGCGATCCTGGTGATGGACTTTTACAGCAGAGCCCGAAAGAAACATGAAACAGCTTCTGCCGCACTCATAGAAACAGTCAAACGCAGATTTCGGCCGATCATGATGACTACGCTTACTACTGTAGCCGGACTCCTCCCCATGCTCCTTGAAACAAGCATACAGGCCCAGTTCCTTATTCCCATGGCAATAACCCTGGCATTCGGACTGGCTGCAGGCACCCTCGGCACGCTGATATTACTGCCGGCCCTTCTCCTTATCGCAGAAGACCTGCGCGGCAGCAGAAAACCTTAGTTTTCATTACTTTTTTGTTTTTCCGGTCTGTCATTTCAACGACCGAAATCTGCAAATCTGGAAACACAATACTTATTCTTTCTCCGTTTGTTTTGCTTTTCAGCCCGCTTTCATATTGTAAAATAAATAACAGGTTTTGCAAGGAATTTATTGTTTTATGTTTTTTGACCTTTGTTAACGCATCCCGCAGCATGCCCCGAAAATGCTGGGCATTGCTCGGTGTCCCGCACTCCACCACTTCAGCTTGCTTCGAGCGAAGTATTTATATCTTGAGCCTGTCGAAAGGTCGAGAGGCTTTGCCGGTCTTCTTTTTGATCCCGGGTCGTTAGATGTCGGGACCGAGTATTCCCTCGGGGTGACCTTAAACCTCTTCTCTTTTAATTCTCAAATCAAAAATCGTTAATCGGTGTTCGATATTCTCTTCTCTTCACTTACCCCTTACTACCTAATCCCTATCACCGCCGGCTCTGCCGGCCAACTTGTAACTACTTACTTCTTACTACTTACTCTTTTAACCTTATCATCAATCCGCAGGGCGCCACTTTCGGGGAAATGTTTTGAATACAAGGTCATGCCACATTCTTCTGTCCTGCCTGAATAGTGCCATAGGAACGCTTATAATAAAAAGTATCATTGTAAGATATCCTAACAGTACTCTCAGAACAGATTTCACCAATGTAATATCATCATATTCTGAGATTACAGCATATCCCATAATCATCTGACCTATAGACTGCTGTCTTCTGTGTACATGCAAAGCAAAAAATATAAGCAATACGAGCATACTGATAAATATCATCACCATCAACAAAGAGTCCGTTGAGCGTTTTTCAGTTCTGACTACTGTCCATTGGAATGAACCCGTATGTACAGACTCTACTATCAATGCCAACATAACCAAAGGAATAGTGACAATACATACATATACTATAAAATCAATAAATAATGCACAGAACCGCCTGAATATACCGGCCGGCCTTTTCAAATCCATAGGAGCGGGATGCCGGTTAAAGGATCCAAGAAATGCGACAAGCATAAGTAAAAAAGAGCCGATGGCCATTGATGATCCCTGAGCATAGAAAACGTATCCTGAAAAAGAATATTGGATATTGAGACTTGCCCCTCCAAAAAAAATACATATAAATCCTATAAGAAATAAAATAATCACTTTGCCTTTCCCCATCTTTATCTCCTTCAAACCAAAACCTAAACTGAATCCTGCAACTCTCTTATCTTCTCCCTACCTTCGACCTTAGACCTTGGACCTTCGACCCTCTTCGTGTCTTCGTGCCTTCGTGGTTCCTTTGTTCTTTTAACTTTTAACTTGTAACTAATTATTACTTACTAATTACTTCTTCAACCTTTCCACTTTCTATAAAAACCGGCCTGCACCCGTAATATAAACCTAGTGAAACAGCTACAGCCATGATCCCCATACCGCAGCTTGCAATTATATTATCACGTGTGCTACCGAAGGGCTCAGCTAAAAACGGCACTGAAAATCCCCATACTGCATATGCTGCGATGAACAGCTTGAACCACTTCCATATTCTCCTGCTTTTCTTTAACAGGCCCCATCCGAGAATTGCTGTAATAATTCCTATTGGAATATTCGCGATGAACACAGCAACTATATTTGACTCAGGCAAAGTATCCTGAAACTCGGAATAAAGAAAAAAAGGCGCCAGTATTATGAGTGACGCTCCACCTACGATCATCAATTTTCCAAGCGGCTTTACAAATGTCACATACTGCTTTTCCGCCTTTGTCAATTCATCTATTCCCATATGTTCCCGGTTTTAAAATCTATATTCAATTCTTTAAAAATGTTCTGAAACTTGTCTTCCTCAATTTTATCTTCAACGCTGTACATTTCAATCAAATATATGTCACTTCCTCCATTTTTCAGTTTTAGAATAATATTAACTCTTTTACCCCTTCTTAAATCATCATAAACGATTTCATATAATATATGATCTATTTCATCATATTGTATCGTATCACTGGAAATCTTTTTAATTTTCATTTTTGTAATGATTAACTCATCAGATCCCTTTTTAAAACAATATTTAGAGTAATTGTAAATATAACCTAACCCGCAATAAAATATTAATGCCGATGCAATAACAGCCAAAAAAGAAAAAACTACATTTTCATAATATACTGCTGGCAATTCAATAAGAAATCGATACGTTGAACAGGAAGCTAGCAACATTACTATAAATGAAATAGCAACGAGGAAAAACCCAAGTAAAGGCCTTTCCTTGTATAAAATAATCAATTCTTCATCTGTGTTTGATATTTTCATGATATATCCAGGTGAATCTTTTTTCTTTTTATAAAACACAAAAACAATCGACACAAGAGTAAATATCCCGAATAACACCCAGATAACAGTTATTGGCTCTTCCCAGATATATTCTCTGTCGGTCTTTTCTATTTGAATCGCAACATAAACTGTCATCATTAATACAATTAATACATACACTATGAATGAAATAAATTGCCATAGGCCTATTTTCTCTATCGTCCTTTGCAACCGTTTTATCAAACTTGGAGTAAAGTGACTTGTCGATTATCCTGATTTCATTTTTGTTAAGGATCATTTTTGTTGAAAATATTTTCGCGAACAACATTCTTCCTAGAAAATACACAATAAGGCACAATATGTGTGCCCCTAGGGCTATCTTCCACGTAAATCCTTCATCCCAGCTATCAAGCCATACGCACGATATTGTCAAAGTGATCAAACAGGCAAATAACAAGGTGCCCATACCGAAATAGTTAGTAGACATCCTAATCACCAAAGAATCCCCGTCTTTACAGACCTTCAGAGTCTTGAATCCAAATTCTCCAGCTATTTTTTCCAGATGTTCTTCACTCATCTCTTATACCCTTAAACTCTTCAACTTTTCCACTTTCTATTTCATTTTGCTGTTTCTTCTTTCGTTTAAATGTGCCGAATATACCTATTTCCTTAATCTACTTTTTTGAATTCCCTTTTTTGGCCCTTCTCATCCTTCAAATATTTCAAGAGATCTTTTTCACTGAGCATGATAACCCCCATATCGATCGCTTCCTGCCTGGCTGTGCCAATGTCTTTATATCCTAATACAACAAAATCTGTATAAATCCCGATCTTATCAACTACCATTCCGCCGGACTCCTGAATCATTTTGACAAGATCTTCTTTCTTGTGTTTTTTAAAAGTACCAGCCACATGGAATCTTTTTTTTGCATGTCTGTCATATAAAGGAGAACTTATAAGATCGCCGGGAATGATCGGTTCTTTTAAATTATAAAGTTTCTCAATATACCCCAGGCTTATTGTTTCCTGCACTTCTTTGATCTCGATAATTGCTTTTGAAACGTATTTGCCGCCGCCTTTAATCTGAAAAACTTCAAACTTCATTCCGCGCTCTATATTGTCTTTCATGCCGAGGTCAATTGCAACAAGCTTCTGATCATTATTTGCATGTATCACCTTCCCGTCCTGTTCATAATCCCCCGATACCCTTCTGCTTTCTTTTTTCGGGGGTTCTTGTTTGTATACAGCCCCGGAAATAACCGCATTATCATACTGCTTGACCCTCATCATCTTTCCGCTCTCATCTTTGCTCACCGAATCCGGAATAACTTTGCCGACTGAACTGTCATCAAACACTTTCATTATTTCTACAACACAGATCTGTATATTATTTCTTGATATTGTAAACCTGTATCCCCGTTTTACACTTTTCTGCCTTCCTGCGCTCAACATGACAAGCTCATCAGAGCCTGTATCCTCATTCAATGAAACAGCCACAACCTTCCCGGATATGTTCGGGATTACAGTTTCATTTTTGCCTGCCTGTTTTAAAACTATAATCTGCTGTCCCTGTTTTTCCGTAATTCTATCAACGACCAGATCATCTTTGACCGTAAAAAAACCTCCCTTTAGAACCATATTCTTCCTGGGAATTGAAATTCCAAATCCTCTGAGTTCATTTGGGGTAATATTATAACTCAAAAGGAAATTAATATGTGTTCCAGTTGCGTTGCAGTAACGTTTGTCTGAAGGGAATGAAACGCCTTTTTTCAGTTCTTTTTTTACGAGGATAGTAAGGAAACAATCGTATAGCATGGAAACAGCATTTCCTTCCTTTGTTCTGGGTTCACGGCGCGGAGGAGTCACCAAAGCTATTATCTCTTTATGCCTTGCCTCAAATTCCTTGCGTTCCTCGCGGTAGATTTGCCGGGCCAGATCAAGCGGTGTTCTGCCGTGCTTGTCCTTCACACCAAGTGTCACCCGCATATATTCATTATAATCAGGATCAGATTTCGAAGGAGCATTTTTATGCATGCTTTTAAGAGCCTGTATATCTCCGGACGCTACAGCTATATGCTCATCCAGATGACCAGCATCAGATTGATATTCGTTTACGAACCTGGACCTGCGTATGAGGGTGGAAGTCCTTCCTGTATATGCTTCACCGAATCTTGGCAGGAATCCGGTTATTTCCCATCCGCTTTCGGTCCGCCGCATGTCGAACCATATGCCGCAGGCATGAAGACGTCCAACCGGGGGACTATCCGGGTTATCTGGATCCCTTCCCTGAAAAAGTATGTATGGTGTTTTCCGCTTTCGTGCATTGATCCGGAGAATATGTCTGATAGAATACAAATCCTCGTTTTTATCTTCACCCACAGTTAAAACATATTTCTTAGAGGCAGTTCCCTTCCCCTTGAGAATTTCGGTCTGTGCAAGAAGCCACTCAGACTTTTTTATATCACTGTCTTCAATACAGCCGACCGTTACCCTGTCAGCCTGTTCGATCATACTACGCAGCGTCAATGGTGCGCGAGATATATGTACTCCGAACGCCAGGGCCGGCAGGGCCAGGATTACGACCAAAACAATCAGCAAAACATGTGCTTTCATTTTATTCCTTTTTTAACAAACACCCTAGGGAGCGTTTCAGCTTTTTCCCAATCATAGGGATATTCATCAAGATAATAGTCATCTTCTAAATCCAATGTTTTCAGCAAATCTTCCCATTCTGCATTAAAGATTGTTGTATGTTCCTTGTCATTACTTATATATATTTGATAGTTCTTAAAGGATGCTCCGCCCTTCATTAAAAGGAACTCCATTACAGGAGCTTCGCTTTTATGTCGTAATTCTTCAGCTTCAACTGTATTGTCATTGACCCACTTTTTTATGGCCTCTACTTTTTCTTTGTATATCACCATGAATATGACATATTTGTTACCCTCTTTTTGCTTAACCGGGTAATACTGGCTGTTAAAAACCCTTATTTCGAAGATTTCTTTTTCTTTATTAGAGAAATTGGCAAAGATTTCTTTGTGTATTGTAACTCTATAGTACTCATCAGCTATTCTCTTTCCAAATTCCTCTATTCCCTTGCATAGGTAATACTTGTCATCAACTTTAAATACAAAGTATTCACCTACAGGCACAAAAAGCTGGACCTGTATTATCCCCTGTGTCTTAGTATGAATCTTAAGGGTCCCCCAGGAATCCCATTTCTTTCCTTTTATACTCTTGTTATCCCTTAATGGATTCAGAATATAATCTGAAGCAATGTCTGTTGTATACTTATCCCCTCCGTATTCATTCGAAAAGCCAACATGCACATCTATCTTTTTCACTTCATTTGAATAAGGGAACTCATATGTACCTGGGATCAGCAGATAGACTATTACGAAATTCAGGATAATCAATATTCCCAGAATGATTAAGATTATCTTCTTGCTACTTACTTCTTCCTGCTTTTCTTCAGCCATTTCTCTTATTCATTATCTTCATCTACTTGATCGTCTATCTTAAATAAGGCTTTGTTAACTACTAATAATGCTCCGGCACCAACAAATATGAAGGCAAAAGAAAGATATAGTTTGGAACTTAGTATTTCATCGAGATTAGCCCATATTGAAAGAAGAGCTACCACAGTTGCGAGCAAGGCACAAATAATCAGAAGCGAATAGCATATTCTATTAATCAGAACAATCTTATTTTTATTCATAAATTTCCTGCTTCTCTTCAAAACAATGAGGAAAAGCTTTTTTTATAACAAATTTCCCATGAAACAAAAAATAATACCCGAAACCAAAATATGAAACAAACCTAAAAGCAGAATACCAGAATACCTGAAATGTTCTGATCCAATTATATTCTTTCATGGTAGCGGCAAATTCACTCTCTGTATCACATATCTCATATAAAATGATAACGCCAGAAGATACTAAAGAAACAAAATTTATTATTGACAATAAGATCAAATACAAACCTAAAATCTTTATTCCAATCCAGACTATATCTTCCTTTTTCATTGTACTGTTTCCTTAATTTATAACCAGCATAAACTTTTTAATGTCATCCCTTCAACTCTTGACTCTTCTCTTCTCTTCTCTTCTAATTTCTAACTTCTTAAATCGCAAACCTGTCCTCCGACTCGTTCGGGGGATCGTTAATCGGTGTTCGATATTCCTCCCTCTTCTCAATTCCGGATTCCGAAATCCGCAATCCGAAATCGAACGGCTCCGCCGGCCTGTCTCTAATTTTACCCTCTTATAAATCATAATCAAGGTATTTTCTCCTAAAACATCTTGACATTTTCCTGCACCAGGCCTATAATTCCTTACATGATATACGGTTGATCATTCCATTCAAAAAGTGAAATGAAGGTCACGGGAACAATGAGGCATATAGTATTTCTAATGACAGGTTTTTTCATAATACAGCAGCTTCCCTGCTTTGCCGGCCCTATACATGACGCAGTGGCCGAAGGAAACCTGCCCGAAGTGAAGAAAATCATTACCCAATATCCCGAAACGCTCAACAGTACTAATTACATGAGCCGGACTCCTCTTCATATTGCGGCGTTCAAAGGGCACAAGGAGATCGTTGCATTCCTGATCCGGGCCGGAGCGGATGTCAGCCCGAGGGATATAAAGAACAGGAAAGCCCCCCTTCATTATGCGGTACGGGACGGATATATCGAAATCGTTAAACTTCTTATTGAAGCAGGAGCGGATGTAAACGTAAAAAACCTGTATAACTGGATTCCTCTTCATTATGCCTCAGCTTTCAACCGTCCGGAAATAGCAGATCTGCTGATTGAAAAAGGGGCACATATAAACTTCAAAAACAAGATGCTCTGGACGCCTCTCCATCTTGCAGGTTATGGAGGAAATAATAAGATCATAAAATTATTGATCGAGAACGGAGCTGATATTAATGCTGTAGATAAAAACAGTGAAAAGCCGGATCTTTCGAGAAATGATACTATGGAAATTATTTCTACAGATCCGAAACTGCCTGCCGTGCTGGATATCGGAGAGAGGTTTAATATTAAAGTCAAGTATAATATTAAATCTGTTAACAAGGCAAGCATATTATTTTTTAATGAATTCGATAAAGGCAGCGTTGATGATATAACCTGGATTAATACCTGGCCCCTGAAAACAAAGGAAGGTATAGCTTCGGGAGGTTTCCGTGCTTCTGCACCCCTTGCTGTAAACTATATTGAACTGATCCTGTTTGATGAGAAGAAAAAGGAAAGAGTACTGAGAAAATATTTTAAGGCTGATGTCAGGTGGCAGCAAAAATACCCGGAAATTCCGCGAAATCCCCTGTTCGGCTTAAGGACAACTGTCGGAATCGGTAAGGAAATTCCCGAATACAAAAAAATATATGATACATTGGCTAAAAAGGGAGTAAAAAAGTTCAAAATGTATGAGGGGAGCAAACCCCCTATAAGGATTACATTTGACCCGGAAGTTCCTCTGAAGGCTGTACAACTGGTTCTCCGCGCATGCCTTTCACATACAAAGAATATAGCCAGTGTAAAAGCAGTTAAAAGCAAGTACATATCAAAAGATATTTACATTGCATCCACCATGTATATGTCACCTACAGACAACATGCCTATTGAGATAATTTATAAAATGGCAAGTCCTGCAATGACAAAATATGAATTTCTCAAGCTTGCCGGTTATAATTATACAAGAAAAAAGGGGGAATTCGGACGTGTGGATGCTGACAGGCTTTTTACTGAGCTGGGCATGAAAAACGATATCATGCAAGCTGAATACCTGTTCACGCCGGACATGAGGCATGAAGCGCTTCCCGTGTACCGCAAACTTTATGAAGCGGCTAAAGACAAAGATCATCCCGAAGCATTGGAATATGTTGACAGAAGGATACGGGCCTTGATATTCCGGAAAAAATATGCTGAAGGAAAATGGGTCCCATTACTGCAGGACAGGACATTTTCAGACTGGGATCAGCATTACGGGAACTGGACGCTCGACGAGAACGGGATGCTTAAAGGAGCGTCCGCTTCAAGGGATTACGGCCTGTTAATGGTATTGAAACACAGCCCCGGCCCCAGATATGAACTTGAAGGGGAAATAGCCCCCCTGCGTCACGGAAGTATCATTTTGGGACGTGCTGAAGAGGTGAACAGCAGATTTATGTGTGTCCATGTAAAAAAGGACAGAATTTCATTGCGGTCCCGGTTCAAATATTCAGCGAATAACCCGAAGAAACATTATCGGAAGAAATATCTGAACAAATTTCTGATACAGGTATGGGATTCAAAACTAACTGTCTACATTAACGGAGAGTGCATATTCTTTAACAGGTATATTCCTGAAACATCCTGGGATCCTGCAAACGGCAGGATAGGGATCGGAGGGCCGTTCCACAAGTGCGTCGGATACGTTGTGATCTTCAGGAATGTAAGAATACGGGAGCTTACCGAGCCGCCTGTCATGAAAACAGGAGGAACACAACCCTTTATCCGTGATAAAAGAGAACCTGACGATATTTTTTAGAGAAGGATCATGAAAGAAATCAGCAGGATGTGTCCCGTTCTTATATTCATTGTGCTCTTGGCTCATACTGTTTCCGCCGGAGGAGCAGAGACCCCGGGAACAATGAAGCCGCCCGAAAAACTGCGGCTGGCTGAAACAGTCGAAAGCCGCTACGGTAAACCCCGCCAAGGCATACCGGGAAAACCGGTGGACGGGCTCACACTGGCCGCAGCCTCTGCTGCCGACCCGGAAGCCGGGCAGTGTGTTACACTGTGGCTCACATTAAAAAACGTTTCTGAAATTCCCGTATACATATACCAGCATTTCTGGGGCCTCTACATTCAGCCTCAGCATATGACTGAGATCAAACATCCGCGCTGTGTTTCCTGTACTTTGGGCGTGGCACCACACCTTATGGATTTTGTAGTACTGCAGCCCGGACAAAGTATCGTCTATCTGATGGATGCCGATCCCATACCGGGCGCCCGCAGTTCCGGAACCTACAATGCATACCTTGATATTCCCACACCGCGATCGGCACGCAAACTGCTCGAAGGGAGTCCCGGTATGATCTTCGGCAGCAGCGGACGCGAAGCAGTATCGGGGCCTATAACAATACAATACCGCAACAGGCAGCCTGTACAGGATCAACATGCTCTGGTGCTCATCAATGCATTTCACCGCAAAGAACCGGGCGCTGAGAAAAATCTTGCTGATGCGTTTTTTGCTGTGCAAGAGGTGGTCAAAAACGAATTACGATCACCAGAAGAGGTCAGGCGGTGGAGCATGTTCCAGTTTGTATGCAGACACCCCCGTCCCGACATGGCGGAAGAAGCAGTTGACTTCTTCGCCCGGTGGGGGCCCCGGTCGCGGGATGGAAAACTTCTTGATGCATTCAGCGGCGGGAACGAACCGCCAAGGCTGATATATCTGAGTATCCGCCAGCTGATCCAGTCCTTTGCCCCCTCCCTTGGTATAAAGCAGCGTCTGGAATTTTTTTCTCAGACGGGATTGGCTCTTCCGTATGACTTTCGCGAAGTAGGAGATGCGGTAGGCCCTCTTACTGTTTCCGGTGATCCGCGTATACAGGCCTGTGCTGCCCGTGTTTTCATTCTGTTCTGTGAACGAGGCGAAACACGGCCGAATGTGTGGGAGTATGTGGCAAACCAGAAATTCGGGAATACGGATCCCGGAATCTACGATCCTGCAGGAGCAGAGTTGTATGCGCGCAGGGCAGTTGAATTGAGCGGAGGAAAGGCAATACACCGGTTCATGCTGCATACGATCCGCGGAGAATTCTCCAAACAGAAAAAACTTGCGGCAAAGTGTAATGACCCGAACCTGCTGAATCGGTTTGCATGGATGTTGTCAAACCTGCCCAACCTCGGAAAAGACCAGGCTGACTTAGCAGTAAAATGCGCGGAAAAGGCAGTTAAACTCACCAAACCGCCGGAACAGTTTATGGTATTGGATACGCTTGCCGCTGCATATTCAGCCCAAAAGAGCTACGCTAAGGCGATATCTACGCAACAGAAAGCATTACGCAGACTGCCCGGAAATATCCTGCACCGTGAAGACTATTTCAAACGGCTGATACTCTATATGGTACAGTCAGAAGTCCCTCCCCAACAGCGGCCCCGGCTTCTCTCGGAAATAAAAGGCGTCCCTGCAAGGGATATTCTGATACGCCTGCTTGAAAACACGCCTAAAGGTGCTGAACTGCGGGCGAATCTGATACACGTCCTGAAAGACCGTTATCCGAACGATCCTGCTGCAGTAAGGGCCATTGGCGGAAAACCATCTGTTAAACCCCGGATTGAAACAAAACCGGAAGACCAGGAAATCTTCTGATCCCTCTCCTCTGTTCCCTTAACTTCTTAAATCAAAAACCTGTCCTCCGACTCGTTCGGGGGATCGTTAATCGGTGTTCGACATTCTTTCCTCTTCCTCCCTTCCACTATTCCACCTTTCCATTATTCCATTATTCCACTCTTTAACTCTTCTCTCTTAACTTGTAACTAACTTCGTGTCTTCGTGGTTCCTCTTCTCTTCTTTTTTGTCATTGCCCGATTCATTCGCGCTTCCTGCCCAGGCTCCGCCCCGTAGGGCTACGCGCCGGAGGGTAGGTCATACAGGCCGGAGGGGCAATCCAGTCTTCTCTTAACGTGACATTGAAAATGTCAGATTGCTTCTTCTCAACTTGGAACTTGCGTTATTGCGGTATTGTGATTTGCCGGCTTTGCCGGCTAACTTTTAACTACTTACTACTAACTAATTACTACTTACTTCTTCTACCCCGGCTCTATTAGTGTCCCTCTCCCCGTTCCATAATACTGTCTTTAGTTTTTGTATTCACCGGCTGCAGGATATCGCCAAGATGCTTGAAGCCGCGCTTGAAGGCAAATGCAAGAGGAGTATCCCCGTCCCGATTCACTGCGTTAATGTCAGCTCCCTGAGAAACAAGGAACTTACATGCTTCCTTATTACCACGCATTGCTGCAAAGTGGAGGGTCGTCTGTCCGTTTATATTCTTTGCATTGATATCAGCTCCTGCCTCAAGCAGTATCTGCATTACCATTATAGTATTTTTCGGCTTCACATAACGGCAGCCAAAGGCTGCAATATGAAGAGGAGTGTTATTCCACCTGTCGCCCTGGTGTATATCAGCTCCCCTTTTAATGGCAACTTTTATCATCTTCCCTGTCTGCCGCGTCGCCATTGCCAGTTCATGTAAAATTGTCATTTTGTCTATGCCCACGGAATTGATATCTGTCCCGTTATCAAGCAGCAGATTCAATATCTTTATATATTCATCTACGTATCTTCCCCCGAAGGAATAGTCATCACCCCTGGCGACGGCTATCATGGGATTATATTTTCGGCTCCACTTCTGATTCAATTTCACTCCGTTCAGAACAAGGTATTCTATTACTTTTATTCTGCCGATATCAACGGCGTCGTAGATCAGTGTCCTTCCTTTTCTCGATCTGGCATTGAAATCAGTTCCGTACTTTTTAAAAAGCTTCAGTATGTCCAGGCACTGTTCCCCGTTTATACTCCGCGGCCTGTCATCGATATGATATGTGTGGCCTGCATAAGGCATTAATTTAAAAACCGGGATTTCTCCATCCTTATCCCGTATATTCGGATCAGCCTTATTTTTAAGTAAAATACTTATGGCATCTTTACGCACGTATTTCGAAGCCCAGTGAAGTGCAGTCCAGCCTGTCATGCTTTGCGCATTGATATCAACTCCCTTGGACACCAGATCAGGGATACAATCATACTGCTCCATAATAACCGCCACATGGAGAGGAGTCCAGTTCTCGTATGTTTTTACTTTTACCAATTCAGGATTTTTATTTATCATGTCCCTCACTTCGTCTGCTGTTTTATAGCAGAGCGCATAGAAAATAGTCGATTCATCTACAGGGTCGTCAGGATTATCAGGTGTTACAATAAACATTTTCTTGATCTCTTTCTTGTACCCTTCAGCAGCACGCTTTATTGAGGAGTCTAATTTGCCGTGCGTTTCCCTCACCGCACCATGCCGCAGCAGAAATTGTATATTCCTTGATCTCTTTCGCAGGACAGCGTAATACAATACCGTTTTTCTATAACCTTTATAATTAACATCCGCACCATTCTTAAGAAAAACATCCAGCAATTCAGGCCCGCCAAACATAGCAGCGGAGTGCAAGGCTGTAATTCTACGCATATCATACTTAGCTCCATTTTTCAAAAGGATATCCGCTACCTTCGGACGGTTGTTATCAGCAGCCAGGTAAAGAGGTGTATCCTTCGACTTATTTTCATGGTTTACTTCTGCCCCATGGTCTATAAGAACTGCAGCAACACCGGCGTGACCGTTGACGGCAGCGACATGCAAAGGTGTCTGCCGAAGACTATCCTTATTATTCACCGAGGCTCCCTTTCCGAGGAGGAATTTCACGATTTCTTCATGGCCCTTCTCTGCCGCACAAAACAAAGGCGTTCTGCTGTATTCACCATACATGCTGTTGATTACTTGTGGATTTTTAGCCACAATCTCCTTCACCTTTTCCAGATCCCCCCGTGCTGCTGCATCATGTATCTCTCCTGCAAAAGAAAAGCCTGTCAATAACACAAAGAAAATTATCATCAAAGGAAATATAAAAACTATTAACTTTTTCATGTTATCCTTTCAACTCTTGACTCTTCTCTTCTCTTCTAATTCGTAACTTCTCAAATCAAAAACATGTCCTCCGACTCGTTCGGGGGATCGTTAATCTTCTATATTAATCTCATTCCGTCCCTCCTCCTCCCCCTTGACGGGGGTGAGGAGGGCACCCCTTCTGGATAGAGAGCAAACTGCTTTGCTCTCGGCCCGACGAATCGGTCTGAGCTCTGCTGAAGACCATGGGCAAAGCCCAAGGGATTGAGGTGGGGGTGAAACCGAAGCTGCAGCGCAGGTTAATCGGTGCCTGTGCCATGGAATCACGCTTCTTCGAGGCCCTTTGGATACTCATGTCTCTGGAAATTCATCAAATCCATCTCTGACTAATATGGCATTTAATCCAGTTGACGGTACTGCATTTGATAATAAGATGCAAGAAAGTCTTTTAAAAAAGCCAGTCTCTTTTCTTTCAGCGGTATTTCAACATTCAATTTATCAGCTATTGCCCTGCATATTTTTGCTGATAGGATTTCACGCTGATCCTTTTTTATCCCGCTCCACCGCTTTAGCAAAGTCTCCACGGCCTGAACATCAGCTTTTTTAAGCTGCTGCAGAACCGAAATGCTGAAAGAAAATATCTGTTTAGCTGGATCGCGCTTCAGCAACTGTTCTTTCATAGTATCCATCTTGGTGACATTATCCTTAACAACAAGCGTCCTTGCGACCATATCCCCCAGACGCTGGGATCGCTTTGAAATAACCGGTGTAATCCAGAAAAGAGGATAATGTTCAATAACACGGAAAATATTTCTCATCAGGACGCTGCCGGGATTTAAGGAAAAACCTTGTGCATTCACTACCCTTATTTTACAGTATCGTTTTCCCGGAGTCTGGCCTTTCATCAGCAATTCAAAAAATCCAAAGTAAATGAAACTTCCTAATCCGGCAATTAATGTAAAAATACCCATTATATAAAAAGGAATATTTTTAATATTATTTTCATTGAAGTTCACCACATTTTCCAATGTATCCTCTGCAAAATTGCTGAGGCCTGCACTGCCAAACAGCAGGATGATCAGAATGACAACAAGGATAATCCATACAATAATAATGTCAACAAACCATGCAAGAAAACGGGTGCCCATCCCTGCGATAGGGTAACGGACCACTACATTTTCAGGCGTTTCAAATTCTTGGTAATCTGACGCATTCATGGCATATAAAGCAGCAAAAAGGGTAATTATTCCAGTTTAGCAGATATAACAATTATAATTGTTGATGGCAGTTATGCAACAAATAATATTTATTTTTATCTACGTACCACACACAAATATTAAAATGAAAAAAGAGTTGATTTTATTTATTTTGTCTTTATAATCTCTTAAGGATATTTGACAGAGGTATTAAATGTATTTTATTTTTTATTCTTTTTTTGAAAGATGTTTCAATGGAATACACTATTAAAAAACTTGGAATTGGGGAAATTCTTGATCAGGGCATTAAACTTCTCAAAAATCATTTCGGTACTCTTTTTTCGATTATGCTCGTTTTATTTATTCCGATCATTCTCATCCAAACACTGATTGTATGGGCTCTCTTTCCGGATTTACATGCAATTCAGGGACAAATGGTGGCAGAAAACGCACGGGTTTTAACTGAAAATATTCAGGTATTAATGATTGTCAATGTAATATTCGCCTTAGTGTTTCTGATAGTGATCCGCCCGTTAACCGAAGCATCTGTGATCAGTGCTGTATCAAGCGAATACTTGGGAAGGACTGCGCATGTCGGTGAATCAATCAAACATGCTGTACGTCGTTTCAAGGCTCTTCTTGGCACAAATTTGCTTGGTGGGCTTCTTATAATGATCGGGTTCATTCTCCTCATTATTCCAGGTATCTATCTGGCATTCCGTTATTATTTTTCTTCTTATATCGTATTAGTGGAAGGGAAAAGCGGCAGTGCAGCCCTGAAAAAGAGCGGCTTTCTTATGAAAAAAAATATGGGCAAAGCCTTTCTTATCGGCATACTGCTTGGAATAATCGGATGGTTCTTGGGGTTGATATCAGGTTTGATCCCGAATATGTATATTCAAGGTATTGTCAGCATAGGTATTCAGGCTTTCCTCTTCGCATTTGGAACTGCAGTGGGGGTGGTATTTTATTTTTCAAGCAGATGCCAGCATGAAAACTTTGATCTGACGATACTTGCCGATGCAATGAGTGAGGGTGAAAACACCGAAACTTCTGAAAAAAGCTGACAACAGGAATAGGCAGAACACTGTTCATGAAACCAGAGGGGATCAGCCTTCACCATGATTCCATTTCTCGGTCAGAAGATATCCGTGAAGCAATTCGTGAAATCCTTCAAAATTCCGACTATAAGCTGAAAGAAGGCCCCGGTTTTGGACATCATCCTCTATTCAAATGGATTACCCGTTTTTTTGCCGATCTATTTAAATCCCTTACGGAATTAATCCACTCTATCTTCGATGTTTCTCCTGTTTTCGGAATATTATTCATTGGACTGCTGTTTGCTGTATGCCTCTTGCTGATATGGCATATCGTTTACACTATTAAAACCGCTTTTCCCCAAAAAAAGCCGGAACGTGACGAGCTTCCTGAAGAAGAAAAAGAAAACCCTGACGTATGGGAAAACCGCGCTCAACAGGCAGCCGCCAGGCAGGATTTCATAACGGCAGCACGTGCACTCCTGTATGCCGGGCTGCTGTATCTTGAACAGAAGAACAGAGAGAGACTCATCCGGGGGAAGACAAACCGGGAATATTTAAATAAATACCGTGAAACATCTGTATATTCTCCGCTTGCATTGCTTGTCAACACTGTAGAACACAAATGGTACGGCAGGGATGTGTGCACCATTGCTGATTATGAACAAAGCATGAATGCGTTTTCAGAAATAAAGAAACACAGCGGGACAGTCTATCATGCTGAAAACACGTAATATTATTATTATATTAATTTGCATCGCATTTCTTACCCTCATACTCGGAATAGCAGACTTGCTGAAAGGCCCGCGCAACAAAGGCATCGGCAGCAACTCATACGGAACACGGGCCAATGGTTTCCGTGCCCTTTATGAATTATTGAATAATCTCGGAATTCCTGCTGAACGGCAGATAGAGCCGATACATACAATCGAACCTGATACGTGCCCTGTGTTTCTTGGATTTGATAAGCAGTTGATACACTATGAACCCGGATACCTGCATATGATCCGGGATTTTGTTAAGCGGGGTGGTACGATTGTCGTCTCTCCGGATC
>Ga0272442_10005323_pt1 | contig 17252 bp, 27 predicted proteins | sample SSMForm2O_FD_200262 | JGI IMG/M metagenome (GOLD analysis project Ga0272442, IMG submission 200262) | Marine sediment archaeal communities from Little Sippewissett salt marsh, Falmouth, MA, United States - SSM-Form-2O | ecosystem: Environmental > Aquatic > Marine > Wetlands > Sediment ... | reverse complement strand
CTATAATATATTAGCTGTTGGTGTGAACTATACTTTCTATTGCCATTATGAATGTGTAATGAGTGATGGTAATGAGCTGTCTTGGTTTGAAGGAACTGTTTGTGATAAAATAGTAGTAAATTAAAAAGGTAATTAAATGTTGAAAACAATATATGATAAGAAAATTAAAAGGAGGTAGATAAGATATGAAAAAGATAGATACATTAGTGCAGTTAAGTTATCACATAAACTTTCAGGAATATGGTGGTTTAGCAGAATTAAAAAAGAAATCAAATAAAGAATTAACTGCACTTTGGCGTAAAGTAAGAAAGTAAATGGTGTAAACTGGAGTGTTTGAAAGAGAAGTATATGTAAGGGTTCTTACTCCAATAGCAAAACAACGGATTAAAGAAAATAAATGTCCAAGTTGTAAAAGTCCATATTGGAATAAGAAGCGTATTCGTAAATTAAAAGAGGTAAGAAAAAAGAATGAAAAAAATTTGGATAGGTAAATCTTTTCGTTGGGAAGATGAGGAAAGAACTTGTGAACATTTTCGTTCTTTTGATTGCAATGGTTGTATTAATGTTTGTAAAGGTAATGAACCTTACAGTTGTCATAGGGCAAAAAAAAGAAGGTCTATGTCATAAATTAAAAAATCCCCCAAGCAAGAGAGAAATCCGAAGATTCATCTCAAGCTTCCCCCAAAGTTAGTAACTAATTTTTATTTATAAACTTTATGGGTTTATACATAAAACCCAAGTTCTTAATAGCAGATTTCTAACAGGGTTATAATTGATAAGAAAAATGCAAATAGAAAACCTTAAGAAATGTTTTACTTTATAGGGTTTTGTATATATACAAGTTGATTTGAAATATGATTTCAAAAAACCTTAAGTCTATGGTGTAAACATAAATTAAAAAGGAGATATAAAATGCCAAGCAAAAGATATATAAAAGCAAAAAAAGGGTTAGAAAAAAGGGAAAAAGAAAGAAAAAAAAAGCACGAAGAATTTATGAAACCAATTCGTAAAAGGGCAAAAATGTTACGTAAACGACAAAAAAACTAAATGGGTAATATGGGAAATTTGATAATTAAGAATAACACACGGATTTTTAGACCGGGTGAAATTGAAAAAATAATCGAAGCTATACCAAAGCAAGAATACAAAGTGAAGTTTGAGGCATTGTTATTCAGTGGTGCACGATATACAGAAATGCAATGGCTATACAAACACCCGAAGTTCTTCGACGGTAACACAATTAAGATGCCGAAACGAAAGCCAAAGCAGATATACGATGAAAGATACATAAGACTTAACAGTCACGGGAAACGAGCTGTCAGCTATTTCTTAAGAAGTAAAAAGAACTTACCAAGCGATTATGCAACTTGGATAGAGAACTTACATCGTTGGTGTGATATAGCTGGAGTCGAAAAGGACGGGGTATCAACTAAAAGTACACGCAAGACTTGGGAGAGTTGGCTTGTAACTATGTATCCAAAGCAGTTGGAATATATATTTTTGAGTCAAGGACACAACACATTAACGGCACTTAAGTTTTATTTGATGATACCTTTTACACAGGAGGATATCAATAACATAAAATATTATACGGATGGGTGGATATGATGAAGATTAGAATTCCATTTAATGAATGGAGCAAGAAAAGATTAGTTCATGCAAAGATAGCAACAAGTAGATACAAAAGATATGGAAAGAAAGGTGACACATTTTCGGTTGGTGATTATGATTACAGGATAGATTTTGTTGTGAAGCTTCCATTATGGTTTATAACATATTATCTTTATAGAACAGAGGGAGCTGAATCACCGGAAGAGTTTCAAAAAGTATGGGCAAATATACATCCAAAGAAAGGTTGGTTGCCAGAAGATGAGGTTTGGTATCACTGCTTTAATGAGGTAATAGATTGAAAGAAAAGACATATAAATTAGTTTGTAAAGCAAAGTATTGTATCAATGAAGAAATGATGTTAGATTGTATGATGTGTCCAGATTGTGAAGTATTGATAAAATGAACAAAGATAAGATAGTTGGCAACGGCTGGTATTGGCTTGCACTTATTGTAATAATAATGTTAATATTAGTAATTATATTTGGAGTGAGATGAATGTTTGATTATATAAAAACAAATGAGGCTGATGTGGAAAGACTTATCAAGGCAAGAGATAACATAAACAAAGGAGTCTATATTAGTGTATTCTTTTTTATAATATTATATGGATGCACTATAATAACTGCTTTCATACTTAAGGCACATAATGCAGTATTGTATGCACTACTTTTAGCTGTGGTGTTTCTTGTTATGACAGTGGGATTAATGATTAAGCGAGAAATATTTAGTATGATGATTTATCTAAAAGGTTTGGAGGAACATATCAAATGGAAATAATAGAGGAGTGTGATGAAAATGAATGGAGTGAAAACAGTAATGGTGCAATCACTGTGCAACTAAAGATAATGAATGAAACATTAAAAAAGATTTTAAAGATACTTGAGGAGAGGAAATAATGAGTTGTGGAGAAAGATTAAGAAAGAAGCTTGAAGAACAAAGAAAGAAAATGCAAGAACTAAAACAAAGAGGCATAGAAAGAACTGAACAGCAAAAGGCTGAAAAGCTTCGGAAGAAGCAAAACAAGATGGTAAATATGAAGCCTGGTGCACGGAAGGCAATTATTGAGGGAGTAGCTTTAAAGAAAAATCCATTGGATGTTATGAAGGATGAATATGAAAGAAGAAAATATGAACGAAAACAAAAAGCCAAAGATAAAGACAATTGATGATATCGAAGACGAGGAATTTCATAAGCTAATGGACCAGCTTAATGAAGTCTTTAGCTTTATGTACAAGAAGATAACTGACGATGAAACATTTTTAATCGGCAGAAGTTTATTTGATAACATGAGCTATGGAAGTCGAAGAGTACAAGAGCTTTGTAACTTAACATTTGGAGAGTGATAACATAAATGTTTTAGAATTACCAATGCTTATCCCGATAATAATATTGGGAATCATGCTTATCTTCTGGGGAATTTGTTCTTGCACTGGTGGCACTATCTGTCTTAATCCATTGTGTCCAGCTAATTGGCTAATCTATGGTGGCATCTTTCTAATTGTGTTGGTGCTAATCAATGTCTTTTATTGAAAAGGCTCATAACCTTGAAGAAAGAATAGATAAGAAAATTGCTAGTTATCATCCAAGAGACCAAGACTTTTTCCAGTTTCTTGCTGTGATATTTTTTATTGTTGGCTTTATGCTATTTGTATATTGTTTTTTACACGGATATCATCCGATGAAGTTAGAACAGATGAGCAGTCCTGTTTTGTATCTTGGCTTGGGCTTAATTTGTTCAATCTTTTTTATTTTTGCTAAAAAAGGGAAATTGTAAATATATCTTTTGCGACAGAGTCAAAATGTAAGGGTAAATTATAAATATGTACAGAAACATATACTTTTTCCCAGATGCTTTTAAATATACAAATAAGTATTTGGAAATATATATTTCTTTTTATAAATTTTTTTAAGGTGGTATAAAAGTGGGATTTTTTGATGGTATCGGTAAAGCAATTGGTGGTTTTGTAAGTTCTGTTGGAAGTGCAGTTGGTGGTGCTACAAAAGCTGCTGGTGATTTTGTAGGAAAGACAGTTGTTGCACCCGTAACAAAAGCTGCTGATGATTTTGGTAAAACTATGAGTAGAGGATGGGAAGAAGGTGTTGTTAAGCCAGTGACAGGTGCAACAAAGGCAGTTACAGGATATTTTGAGGATAAAGCAAAGACTGAGCAAAAAAGAACACAAACATATAATAAATTAGTTGCGAAAAACCAAAGAGAAAAAGAATTGATGTATGCAAAATATGGAAAAGATATGGCAGAAGGAATGATGAGGAGAGGTGAATATTATCTAACTGCATCAGAAAAGCAATATATTTTAGAAGGTAAGTTTAAAAAAGAAGATGTTCCTAAATATTGGAAAAGTTCAAAAGGAGTGCCAAAGAGAGAGCTAACACCTTCAGAGGTTGCACGTAATCAATATGAAAGTATGTCCGAAGGTTCAAGTAAGATGACTTCTGGACTAACATATGAGAAGGCACAGGCACAGGCAAGAACATATTCTTCTGCAGGATTTCATACGAAAGTCGTAAAGAAGGGAGACACGTATAATGTTGTGTATTCAAAATATATGACAATTCAACGGGGTGGTCTTGCAGGAAAGATTTTGTCAAAAGTAATTGATTCAAGAGTAACAAATATTGAAAAGAAGTTTGTTGGAAAACCAGGATTTTCAATAGTTGAAAAGTATAAGCCGACACCATTAATTATTGACCAAAGTTCAAAAGCTAAAGCTCAACGATTTAAAAATATAATAGAACAAAATAGAACATTTGGAAAAAAGAGTATGACGTCAGACCAAAAGTTCTATGTTGAAAAAGGATATTATCCAGGTGACCCAGTCGGTATGCGAGCAGAAGAAGTTGCTTCTCTTTATAAACCCGATGAAATAGGACAGGCACAAAAAAGATATATTAGGACTGGAAGTTTTATTAGTGAATTAAAAGATAAGCCAAAGAAATATGATATAGCAGGATACCAATCTTATTTAGATACAACAAGTTTGCAGGCTTTAGAATTAAAAGGTCACTATGGAAAAATAAGACAAAAATATGAAACTATGGATTATAGCTCTGGATATGAATACACTTTTGTTGATTTATCTGGAAATACATATAAAGCTTCGGATGTTTCACAAGCAAAATCATATCGTGATATGATAATAAAACAAATACAAGACCAAGAACAAAAAATTGAAGATTATCGAACAAACTTAACAGAACAAAAGGGTGAAACTAAAAAGTGGGACCCAAGAACAAAGGTTGCTTGGAAAAGTTTAACAGAAGGAACTGAATATTATTTTGAACCACAGTTTGAATATGCAGGTGCAGAAGATTTTAGAAAACTAAAGAAGACACAAGAAGACAATCCTTGGTCTTTGTTAGCAACTGCATTTACACCTGAAGACCCATTGGGAATACCAAGTTTATTAACGACAATATCTGGGCAGTTTAAAGAATATGTGCTTGGAGAAAAAGGAGCAGTTGATTGGGCAAGAACGGAGTCTTTATCTATTAAAGGTCGAGCAATACAAAGGATATGGGATATTGAAAAACAAGGTGGGCTATTAACCCCTGCTGGTGCAATGTGGGTTATGGAAACACCTTTAACTCAAATTGCATTGGCAGCAGCTGGAACAAAGGGATTTGCTGGAGTAACAGGAAGAATTGCTGGATTATCACCAAAGGCTGCAATTGCAGTACAGGCAGCAGGTGCAGGATATACTGCATATTCGACTGGTATTGAAGCAGTTCGAATAGGCACACTTATTTCTCAAGGAAAGGGCTATGAAGCAACAAGAGGAATTACAAATATTGGATTATCTGTTGTTGGTGCATTGGGTGGTGGCTATCGTCAGACTTACGAATATCAAAAGATGATTGGTCAACAACAAAGAATTAAAGGAATGGCATTAACTGGAACAGAAAAGGCAAGACTAACTGATATGTTTAAGCTACAACAACAGCTGTTTAAGATGCAGGGCAAAAGACCAGTGAGACCAATAAAAGTGTCTGATGTTGTCCAGTCGGATAGTGATGTATTCCATGTCAAAAGATTTTTAGGATATGCACAAGGTAAGAAAACAATAAAACATGGTGGTAAGAGATACAGTACTATTTCTGGAAAATATGGTGGAAAAGATTATGAGTTTAATGAAGCAAAGTTTTTGCAAGGAAGATATATCTATAAAAGAACTGGAAAACCTGCTTATTATGCACCTGGAAAATTAGAGACACTAGCAGCAAAAGACCCAACAATTATGCAAAGACTTCGACCAATGACCAGAAGAGATTTGCGTGCAAAGTATGAAATAGTGCCAGGTGGAAGTGCTGCTCAAGAAGCTTTTCTACGCACAAGACCAAAAGGGGCAACAGAGGGAGTGTGGGCAAGAAAGCCTGGCGACCTAGATATCTATTTTGTTCCAAAAAGAACTTTACCAAGACCAATGTTCGAAGGGAAATCATTCTTTAGCTTAAAAGACCCAAAGAGGTTTACCGGTTGGAGAAAGAATGTGATGGAAACTACTGGAGAATCCTGGGTAAGTAGTTTTCATAAAACAAAAAGTTGGACAGCTAAAGCTTTATCAGAAGAATTTTGGAAGCAACCTATGACTGATAGAACAGGAAAGGTCATCATGAATGCAAAGACAAGCAAACCTCAAGTGATGGCAGATATTTTTGATATTCATACAAGAGGAAAACCGTATATGGAGTTTTCAGAGTTTGGTACTGGATATGTTACAAAAAATATTCGCACAGCAAGAGGTTCAGATTTTGCACATCAGTTGAGATTTGGTGAATTAGCTGCACGTAAGTTTAAAGGAGGATTTGCACCTTATCATGCCAAAAGGGGAAAGGATTATGCAGATTTAATAAGATTGGCAAAGTATTATTTACCAAAGAAGAAACAGCATTTAATAACAAAGTTTGAATCTACTCTTCCCCAACTATCAGATGCTAGAAAACCAAGTATTATTGGACCACGACCAGGAAGAATTGGTGGTGCAGGAACAACTTCTACATTACCTGAGCCAAAATTTACTTGGTTTGAAAGAAAAGTTATTCGTCCATATGCCACAAGACCAGGGTGGGGAGTTGATAAAAAGGCAAAAGTTCCATTAAAAGAATGGGCACATCCTTTGCTATCCGAAAAACCAAAACGAACTCCAATAGGAGTAAGAATATTTGGAAAAGAAAGGTGGGCAAAATTAACATATAGTCCATTTAAACAAAAGCCAAAGCATACACATGTTGTAACTTCTGGTATTCCCGCAGCAGAACTTTCAAGAGGTATGTATTATATTGGAGAAAGAGCCAAAGGTTTTATAGTGCCACTAATACCAAAGACGTCTTCAATTGTTTCAAAAAGACCAAGATATCCTTCTGCAAAAGTTGGTGAACCAATAATGGCATATCCCTTTGCAATTCCGACTGCAACTTCAAAAATAATTAGTTCATATCCAAAGACCAAGCCAAAGAAGTCGGGAATAACAGTGCCTTTTATTCCAAGTTATCCACCTGATAAACCCTTTGGTGAACCACCCTTTATTCCAAGTTATCCTCCTGATGAACCCTTTGGTGAGCCACCCTTTATTCCAAGTTATCCTCCTGATGAACCACCTGTTCCACCTGTTTATCCACCTGATAAGCCACCTGTTATTCCACCTGTAATTCCACCAAACTATCCACCTGATAAGCCACCTGTTATTCCACCTGTGGTTCCACCAAACTATCCACCTGATACTCCAACAACTACTGGATTTTTTATACCACAAAAGGAAAAGAAAACACCTTGGTTTACAGGTGAAGAAAGAAAGAAGAAATACAAAATAGAACTTTTTGAAGATGTATTGGATACGGGGTATCGATACAGGAAGTGGAAAGTTCCAACACTTGAAGATGTATTAGGTATTAAAATTAAATGAGGTGAAATAAAATGTCTTTAACAGATGAAGATGTAAAGAATTTAAAGAAAATGGATAAAGCTATGAAAGAAGCCAAGAATGGTTCCGATAAGACTGTAAATGGAGCTGTAAATGGTGCCAAGAAAAAGGGGGTACTAATGTCGGCAATTAGTTCTGCCTATGGTGATTATAAAAAGAAAAAGAAAAAAGAAAAAGAAATATATAAAGAATCTTTTATGAGAGCCAGAGAACGTGCACTTAAAAGAAAAGGGTTTCAGGAAGGAACTGCTTCTGTTATGAAACCACCACTTGCAATGCAGGCATTTGGTCCAGGCAGTAACAACTTCAATCCATTTGGTTCAATGTTTGATACAGGTATGAGTAGACCAAGAGCAAAGAAAAGCACAGCAAAGAAACAGAAACAAAAGTATGCAGTTGTTGGTGGTAAAGCTTATCCTATTGTTCAGCCATCTGGTGGCATGAAGCGAAAGAAGTCTTCAAAGAAAAGAAGTACGGGTGGATTTGGTAATTGGGACCCAATTGATAATTCGGGGTGGTTATAATGGGAAAATATAAAGGATTAGGTATATCAAAAGGTAAAACACCTGATGGCATAGTATATTATGAAAATGTCGGTAAGAGAAAAAAAGGAGGTGAAAAAAAATGAGTTGGCAAAAAAAACATGAATTAAAAGGCAAAGTCAGTAAAAAAGCAGGTAAACGTTTTCATAAAATGGGATTATCTTATGAAAACTATAAAAAAAATGGCAAATGGTGCCATAGATTAAAAAAATGATAAAATGACAAATAATGAAAAAATGAAACGAATTTCAATTCAATTACCAAAAAAGATGATTGAAGAACTTGATGCAATAGAAGGTGGACCTTGGATTACAAGAAGTGAAAAGATTAGAGAAGCTGTTCGCGACTTTAATGATAAACATATTGAGGAATTATATAAAAAATTAAAATGGAAGTGATAAAATACCATGTAAAGGAAAATATGCAAAGTATGTAATAGGTGCTGACTTTAAGGGGAAATCCGTATTGTTAGCAAATACAACAACAAAGGCTGATGCATTAAAACGACTTAAGATTGCCAAGAAAAATGAATTAGGTAAGAAGCTTGGCTACAAGAACTTTAGAATGAAAAAGTTGTAGGTGACTAAATGGGTAAGAAAAAGAAAGACTCAGGTTGGATTGAATTTAAAAAGAGTGACTTTAAAAGAATTATGGATAAAGGTGGAAATCCTTTTAACTTGGTGACCCATAGTCATGGCAAGATAGTTAATAAAAAGAAAAGGAGAAAATAAAATGAAAAAGAAAAAATATCCGAAAGGAAAACCATTAAATCCAAAAAAGTTTCAAGCAGAAATGATGGATAGTCCACCGATAACAAGTGGATTTGGCAGCTTAAGTGTTGATAAAGAATACCAGAAATGGAAAAAAAGACACAAAATAAAATAGGGAGATATAAAAAATGATAGACACGGATTTAGTTGGGAAAGGAATTGGCATTGCATTCGTCGGAATTGGGGCTGGTATCGCATTGGGAGCTATGAAAGATTTGATTGATGAGCCTCGAAAAAAAAGTTATACGAAAAGTCCTAGTTTTTCGTATAAACCATACAACTATGGACAGATGCCTAAATTCAAACCCATAAAATGGAAGTTCTAAATGTACAAAAAAGGTAAGTTGCGTACAAAGTTTCCGGAATTAGACTATAATCTTCCGATTTTTTTGCCAAGAGCCGATGCAAAAACAAAGCGACTTACTTTAAAGCAGACTGAAAAGTACCATCGTAAGCGAAAAGTCATCCCAAGTATAATAGTTTCAGCAATTGACGACCACGAAGTAGTCTATGGTGCGAGAGCTATTAACAAACGATTACCAAAGCATCTACAAAGCGATACGCACGACTATGATATTTATACACCTTTTCCTAAAAAGGATGCCAGGGAAGTCGAAAAGGAACTTGACAAGCATTTTAATGGAGACTTCTTTTTTGTAGAAAGAGCTAATCATCCGGGAACATTTAGAGTAAGGTCACACGCAGATGGTAAAACTCATGCGGATTATACAAAACTCGAGGGAGAAATACCTTTCGACAAAATCGATGGAATAAAATATGAGAAACTAAATAACATAAAGGGAAAAATCAAGAAGACACTAGATAATCCGATGGCTTATTATCGTCATCAGAAAGATAGAGATGCACTAAATAGAATATTGTTATTTGAAAAAAAGAAGAGGAGAAGATGAAAAGGTTAATTAAGGATAATCAGGCTTCTGCAATACCACTAATTATATTTATATTCACAATCATTGCTAGTGGTGCACTGTATACATTCTTTTTCTTACAATTTGGATTACCACAGTTTGATAGTTATGTCCCAAATAGTGATAGTAAGACTTACATTATGATGGTATTTTATGCAATGCCTTTATTTGTATTGATAATTGGAGTAGTTGCATTACTTAAATCAGGATTAAAAAGAGGTGTGTAAAAAATGAGATTTGGTTCAGCATCAATATTGTTCATAGTTACAGGCTTTATATTTCTAATAGTGTGGGCAGTTATGAGTTTATTTTTGGATGAAGTACATAGTGCAATGAGTGCAGTTGCACCTGCAGAAGCTTTAGGCATAATAAATCTATTACCGACAGCATTTGGAGTAATATGTGCAATATTCATAACGACTGGTGTAGTGCTTGTTTTTGTTATGGATAGTCTACAAGATGAGCCTGAAATGTATTGGAGGCAATAATTTGAAAATATATAAGATACTTGCAGCAATGGTTATACTATTATTCATCGTAAATACTGTAAGTGCTACATCATACGACTATGAATATTATTTGAGTAGTCACAAACTTTTAAGGGAATGCCCAGACGATGATGTGGAATATACTTCAATTGAAACTGTTAGAAGGTTGGGGAACACAACAAAATTTTATATTGTGACTGAAGAAGATTATGAAGATGTACTTAATTTAACAAAAACTTTTTTTGAATACAACGAAACATCAGGCACATTTACAATGTTGTATGCTCCACAAACAGAAACTATTATTGGTAGTACGGGGGGAGAAGAAGAAGGAATGGCATATGGTGGATATTCATATACCATGACTTCTATTAATAATACTCATTATTTAGTATCATATACAAATCACACAAGGTATTGGTGGGATTATGGAGATGAAGTATTATGTTACAATAATTTCACTATTGATGTTTACAACAATATGACAAAACTAAATGAAAATCCATTGATACCTTTTAATGAAACTTTTTCTTTGTATCATGAAAATGATTTTTCTCCGATTGCATTTATGAACGATACAGATTTTATAGTTTGTGCAAGGACAGGTAATGGATTAATATTTGAAGAAGGTGAACCTTTAAATCTATCGGTTAAAGCTTTTCAACTTAACAATACAAATTATACATTGGAAAATACAACTGAAGCACAAACAATACACATTGATAGTGATAGTAATGTTTATCCTTTAGTTTATAGATTAAATGAAACACATTTTTTGTTATCATATCAAAATGTGACAGGACTGAAAAATGTTACTTTTGTATTAGGTGAATATAATGGCTCTGCAATTTCTCTTACTGAGCCACAAGAAGTTATTCAAAGAACTGGAAGTTATAACCAAATACAAGAATATTCTGTTGGTGTTCTAAACGAAACGCACATAGCTGTTTCATATGTAAATCGTTCGGCACCTGGTGTTCGTAATGTTACATTGGATGTTATAAAGTGGAACACAACTTCTTCTGCTTTTGAAACTGTTGTAGCTAATGAAACAGTTGTGAACAGTTCATTTGATACAAGTTTTTCACGAATACAAGTTGATGAAAGTACTGAATCACCAACAAATTATTATTTTACAATATTGGTCGAAAGTAACTTGGGTGAAGTTGCATTAAGATACGGTTTTTTCAATGCTTCTTCAAATGAAATTAATTGGAGTACAGATGTAAATATCTTTTGTTATGATGTTGCTTCTGCTTCGCAGTTTGCAACAATTCCTGAAGAAGATAATGCAGATAGTTTACTTGTAGTTTATAGTAGTGTAGAAGAGGAAAATATATATTTAGGACATGCAGAATTAACAACAAAGGATATATTGAAAGTTGATGATGATTGGGATAACACGACCACAGGTTGGCATGTTGATAAGTGGGATAATATTCAAGATGCAGTTGATAACGCAAGTGAAGGAGATATATTGTTAGTATACGAAGGGCAATATGATGAAAATATAAGTGGTGTGCCATCTGTACTTATAATGCAAACTATTTTATATGAAGGAGAATCAGCCATAATTAATTATTCTGATGGTGATATTTTAAAGCTTGGAGAAAATGGCTATATAAACTCAAATGTTATTGACGGTTTTACTTTCAATGGAAGTGGTTTAATTGATGGATATTGTGGAATAAATGCTAGTAGTACATCATATCTTACAATTAAGAATTGTCACTTCCAGAATTCTGATTATGCGATAAAGATGTATAGAGATGGTGATAGTGTTACTGGAAACAATATAAACAATTGTACTTTTGATACAAACAATTATGCGATTTATGCAGAAGATACTTATGCACTAACAATAGACAATTGTTCAATGGAATCAACAACAACAGATGTAATTCATTTGCGTGACCAATATTTTGATGCATATGGTGGAACAACAATAAAGAATGTCAACGCAAATAACACTGGTGATGATGGACTTGATGCAGATTATTTCAACTATTCCATAATACAAGATTGTAACTTTAGTTATGTTAATGACGAAGCTGTTACTACTGCAATATATGATTCCACCTTTGACAATCTGACGATTTGGGGCACAGGAGAACATGGGATAGAAACAGAATTTTATGAAAATTTTTTAATGAAAAATTGCACAGTACTAGGAACAGATGCTGCTGGATTTTACATGGAAGCAGGAAATAGCTACAACTTAACAGTTGAAAATAGTTATTTTGCATCATGTGGCTATTCATTTATTTATATAGAAGATGTTGACAATACCTATATCTACAATACAACATTTGCTTATGGTGAATTTCGTGGTGTTGAAGTGTGTGGATGCAGAAACACTACTTTTGAAAGTTGCACTTTTTTCGACAATTATTGGGAAGGTATTGATGTTGCAAGTTCTTTAGACACAACTTTGTCAAATTGTATAATTTCTAATAACAACCAAGAAGAATGGTTGTCGGGGGCAGAGTTTTCATGGTGTACTAATATTACTGTTGATGGTTGTACATTTATATCGAATGGTTATAATGGTGACGGAGGATATTATGGGACAGATTTATTAATAATGTATTGTGATGACTCTGATTCAACTGTGATAATAAATGGTTCTTCCTTTTTCAATAGTAGAAGTGGAATAATGTTTGATACAGTTGAGAATATTGTGATTAGTAATTGTCAAGTATACAACACTACAATGGTGGGACTTGCTTTTACATCATCAAAAAATGGCTTAATCGATAATTGCACTATTGCTAATTGTCAAAACAATGTAACACAACTTCCCCTTCTTGGTTATTACGAAACTTCAGCAATAGATTTAAATTGCCCAATACTGCTTGGAGAAACTAATTACACAATCAACAACACAATAATGTACGGATATGAAATTGGCTTGAGTGCATTGGCTGAAAATCATGTAAATGTCACAAATTGCCAAATATGGAACAACAATTATTCTTTTAAGTTACTTACAGACGAAATCGTTGGAGATGATTGGCATATGGATGTTTCAATTTGGGATAATGCAATACAATCAAATAACAAAAATATGCATCCTGTATTTTGGACTAATTATCTTTTTTTGGACCCCAATTTATGCAATTTTTCATTAAACATAAGTAAGACAGAAGAACAAAATATTTTGGGAATGACATACACAGCAGGAAATTATTGGGACTATTATAATGGTACTGATGCAGATGGAGATGGAATTGGAGACACACCATTTAATATGTTTCAAGACTATATCGATGAGATAACAAACGCATCAAGTATTTTTTGGGGAGATGGATATAGCTGGCATGATGCTGATTTAGATTTAATACCTTACAATTATTCAACTATTTATGGTGATATAAATGAATCTGAAAAAGCAGATATTATTCAAGCTTTCTTAAATGGTTCTTATGATAGTTTTACGGTGTACAATGATAGTTTACCTCTTTACTTCACATATCCTGAGCCACCAACAAATGCAACAGTAGTATATGACCCACACAACGATACACTCAACTTTAGTTGGGATAGAGGAGTGGGAAGTACAAAAGATGTTGTAGTTGAATCTTATAATGGATTTGGTTGGGCTCCATGGATTGGAGACGAAAGACAAAATCACACTGTATTAACTTCTTACTATGAAGAAAATGTAACTAACTATCGATATTTCCAAGTGTGGAGCTATAACGAAGGAGCAAGAGTGTATAGTCAAAGTTCCTTACAAATACCTTGGGGAGCATTAAACATTACTGTTTGGGATGAGAATCAAACAGACATTCCTTGTTATAATTATACTGTATTTATTACAAACAAATTGGGAACACAAACACATCAAGACCTAAATGCCAACAATCCACATTGGTTAAGTTTAAACGAAGTGCCATATGGTGATGATACTGTTATTGTTATAACCTGTCCTTATTACAGACAAAGAACTTATTATATGGATTTACCACTAAATAAATTTTACAATTTAAGTTTGTATTTACCACCACTTGCGATAGGAGGAGAAGAAGGCTCTGGTGATGAAGGAGGAAATGTCACAACTACAAAATTATATCAGCTTACTGTCGTTGGACCACAGGGAGAGTTCTCCAGCACACCCATAGAAGATGTTAAGATGACAATCAAGAGATATATACCGACTAACGATAGTTATGAATCTGTAACAAGTCTCTATACTGATGCAAACGGACAGGTTGATGTATATCTAATACCAGATAATGTTTACAAAGTTACTTTAGAAAAAGATGGATATGAAACTAAAGTAAGTGATTACATACCAAGCAATCTAATATTCACAAAGACCTTTAGGATAGAGCCTGAATTTGAAGAGCCTGTTGACTATGATGCATTTAGTATATCAGTTGCAGGAACACTTTTAACATCAAATAATTCTTTACGAGTAATATATGCAGATAGTGCCGATGGAACTGTAAGTGCATCCTTCGTGATTTATGAATCTTGGCAAGGAACAGATACACAAATAGGTGAAAATTCTACAACATTAAATGATTATACATTTTATGTTTCAGGAGTAAATGTTACAAGAGCACATAAGATAAAATTAACTTATACTAATAGTCAAAATTTTGCACCTAGTTATGATTCACCAAGGTGGTACACTGTTGCACCAGCATACTTATACAACGAAACTGGAGAAGATAATGGGACATTAGATTTGGAAGAAAGAATTGAAAATATATTTGGAGAATTTGAACTTGGTTGGGTTGATTTTATTTCCATAGTGCTTGCAATAATATTACTTGTTGCACTTGGACCATATAATGTTGGTCTTGGTATACTTGGAGCCGGAATATCTTTGGCAGGTACACAAGCATTATTCGGTATATATGGAATAGGATTCAATCCTGGTCTTGCTATGTTATCTCCAGTATTAATAGCAATTGCATTTATTTACTTCTGGACAAAAGGTGATGGAGGTGACAGACTTTGAGGTTTATATATAAGATACTCTTTGGTCTAATTATCTTCAACGCATTAATCATATTATTTTCAGGTTTCTTTGTTGGTACACTAGAAACAGATAAGGCAGTAGATGTTGCAGGGAATTCTACACTATCACAATATAAAGATGTTGACCAAGGACTATTTTCCAACATGTGGACAAATGCTTTACTTGTCGGCAGTGCAGTTTTTAGTCTTTCTATACTATTAGGAGTCCTTGCAAAACAGGTTGCTCTATTTGCAGGAATAGGTGCATTTGTCGCTCTAGTTACAAGTGTGTACTCTTCTGTAAACAGTGTAATAGGAGGATTAGGTGATTATCCAATAGTTAGTGGCTTAATTACAATAGTGACAATAGTTATTGGCTTAATTGCAGTGTTTAGTGTGATAGAAATGCTCAATGCTCAGAGGGGTGTTGACTAATGCAAAATTGGTCTTACTGGATGCAAAATTTTATGGAACAAGCATTCTTGGGATATGAAAATGTATTTGGTTATCTATTCTATCCAATTTTGTTCACTGGCATTATAGGATATGTTTATCTTAAGAATCAAAGCTATGTAGCTGCAGCAGTGGCAACACTAATAATATTTGCAGCGTTTGGTGATGCATTTATGGGAGTTCAACTGTGGGTAAGTCTTATGCATATACTTGTATCATTAGCACTTACTGGATTGTTATTAATATTCTTAACTAAAATAAGGAAGTGATAAAAGATGTTGTTAGATTTCTTGATGATATTCGTGCTTATAACTATTATATTATTTTTGATAACAATCTTCATAATGGAAGATTATCCGAAATTAGCTTTGCCAATAGTATCATTGGGATTAGTGTTTAGTGTAATATGTGCTTATGGGTTTTGGAAAGTGGAATACTTTTATGTCGGATATAATGGTACAACCGGACTATCAGAAACAAATTTGTTTTCCACTTACCAATATGGAGACCCATACAGTTATATATTTGTTTTAGTTTTCTTCATATTTATGGCTCTATTTTTTAAGATAGGGTTCAATATGTGGAGAGATGCCTTGAAACAACAAGGTGAAATGGAATATATGTACAACAACAAGTACAAACCAAAATAGGAGGTAAGAAAAAATATGAAAGAAAAAAAATTTAGGGCAAAAATATTGCGACCTCTATTGATTATAGGGGTAGTGACAGGAATAATTTGGGCATCTGCAGGACCATATCCCAAATTGGTTCAAGATGAAGGTAAATCTTGGCATGTATTGTGGGAAGGAAGTTTTGTAGAGGCAGCCGAAGCAAATCCAGGAGCTGGTGCAAGTGGTATATTAGAAGTTTTTATATATCCACATGATGGTGACCCAGGCACAACATATGCTGAAAATACTTCTGCAACTTTAGAGGCAGCATCATATGGTTATGCAAGTGCAGACGATACAGAAATAGATATACCACATAGTACAGAATTTGATATTGTTGTAAGAGTAAGAGGAAATGCAACACACTGTAAGAGAGATACTGATTGGCATCATACAGACCTTAAAGTAGAAATATCAAGTGATGCAAATCTAGACCCACAAATATCTGGTCTAAATGAAATGACCGGAGTTGTAAGTAGAAACGATTCAGGCGACCCATATCTTTGGATGAACTTCTACATAAACAATGCAGGTTCTGGATACACAATTGCTAAATCTTCAACAGCAGAAATAGATAACATAAAGTTTTCGGCATACTACTAAAATGGGGAATAATGTTGTTAAAAGCAACAGAAATCCCCCTAAAAGCAAAAAACGTCCTAATAATAGGTTAGCTATTAGTTTAAGGTTGAAACGTCTTAGAAAGCCTGTTCTGTTGTCTCTCGGAGCTTTTTTAATTGCCTTTTTGCTAGGCACGATGTTAGTGTTACCATTATTTCAAGACAAAAGAGATATGTCTCAAATAATAGGTAATACTGAAACTGTTTTAGAGATTGGAGATGTTTTGCCGTATGGTCAAAACATAAATGGCTCTCAAG
>Ga0272442_10005321_pt1 | contig 17262 bp, 10 predicted proteins | sample SSMForm2O_FD_200262 | JGI IMG/M metagenome (GOLD analysis project Ga0272442, IMG submission 200262) | Marine sediment archaeal communities from Little Sippewissett salt marsh, Falmouth, MA, United States - SSM-Form-2O | ecosystem: Environmental > Aquatic > Marine > Wetlands > Sediment ... | reverse complement strand
GTGAATCCTGCGTTTTCTGATGCTTTTATTAGTGCTCCTAGTACGCTTGGGTGTTCTATGTAGTGTTGTTCTGTTTGGTTTGTGTCTACATTTTTTGCGTAGTAGTATGTATCTGTGATTGTTATTGTGCCTTGGTATATTGTTTCTTGACTGCCTTCAATTCTAATTTCTCCAGTCCAATTATCATCAAATTGTTGTGTTGAAATATTTACTTGCGCCGAACAACTTGTTACAATAGTAAATAATATTGCGACTATTGCTATTGTATATATCTTTTTCATAGGATCACTTTTTTTGGAATAAATGGTATTAATTTAAAGTTAATTAATATGCTATCACTTGTTATCATAATAGACAACAATGAGAATAAATTTAATAATTTGCTATAGAAAATTTTATAATAACTTCTCTATTAACATATGTTAACTTAGGGGAGAAATTATGAAGAAAAAAATATTGAGTATTTTATTTTGTACGCTATTAATTACAATTGTCTCTGCTTCGGCGGTAAATATAAAACAAAGTAATGAAGAAGAAAAGTTATCTTTAGTAAGAATTAATATCTCTCAAAACCTTGAGTTGATAAATTTTGATTTAGATATTGTTGGACAAAGTTCTGATAGATATATTGATATAATATTTTCCGAAGATGAGCTCAGTGATATAATAAAATTAGATATAGAATATGAAATAATTATCGATGATCTAATTGAACACGACAACTCTGTTAGAGGTACATATCACACACTAGCTCAAATGGAAGATATTTTAGAAGATATCAATGATAATTATCCAGATATAACAGACCTTTATAGTATAGGTACAACATATGAAGATAGAGACATATGGTGTTTGGAGATAAGTGATAATCCAGGTGTTGATGAAGGAGAACCTGGTGTATTTTTCATGGGATTACATCATGCACGTGAGTGGCCGACTGTTGAAATATGTTTACATATTGCAGATCAACTTACTTCAGAATATGGCTCAAACTCAGATATTACAGATGCAGTGAACAATAATAGAATATGGCTTGTTACATGCGTGAATCCAGATGGTTATTATTATTGTCATGATCAAGGTCATGATTGGAGAAAAAACAGGCGACCTGAGGGAGGAAGTATAGGAATTGATTTAAATAGAAACTATGCTGGTTCTTCAGATGGTGATCCATGGGGTGCATGGGGATCTGTTGGAACTGGATCAATTAGCAATAACCCAAGCTCAGAAGTATACTGTGGGCCAAGTCCTTTTTCTGAAGCTGAAACACAATCAGTTAGGGATATTTTCCTTGAAAATGATATTCATGCAACGATTTCTTGGCATACACATGGTGAACTTGTCATGTGGCCGTGGGGGTATACACATGATAATTGTCCAGATAATTCATATATTTCTCAGGTTGGTCAACAAATTGCCCAAGAAATTACAAAACAGTCAGGTTATGGAAATTATAATCCTACTCAAAGTGCTGGTCTTTACCCAACAACTGGTGATACAACAGATTGGGCATATGGCTTTGAACATTTTGTAAAAGGAACACAGACTTTTGCCTACACAATTGAAGCATGCTCTACATTTCATCCTACACAAGGTTATCTAGATCAGATTGTATCAGAAAATTTTGATGGGGCTATGATTCTATTACAAGAAGCCCAAGATATAAAAGATACTGTAGTTCCCCGTGTAATTTCCGATATTGAAGAAATGGATACAGATATTGATGGAGATTATCAAGTTAGCTGGGAGATTTTAAATATTGACTCTGATCCTATAAAATACCAATTAGATGAACTGATTGGACCAGATTTTGATACAGACGATTCAGAATCAGGAACAGATTATTGGGATATCGAGGGATTTACACAGTCAACAAGTCGTTATCACTCATCAAGCCATAGTTATAAATCAGGTTCAGGTAATGAAAAGGTATTTTATATGACTACAGTTGATCCTATACCAATTGAAACTGGGATGGAACTTGACTTTTGGTGCTGGTATAATATTGAGGATAACTGGGATATGGGCTTTGTAGAAGTCAGTACAAATGGAAGAAGTTATGATTTAATTGATTCATTTACTGGAATTTCATCTGATTGGGAACATAAAACCTATTCACTTGATGAATATTCCGGGCAATCAATTTTTATAAGATTTAGATACATAACAGACCAGAATACTCTAGAAGAAGGAATATATTTTGATGATATTTATCCAGTTGTTGAATGGAACTCAATTACTACAATTTCTGACTCCATTACAAATGATTATTATGATATAACTGACAAAAGCGATGGTACTTATTATTATCGTGTTAAAGGATTCAATTCAGAGCATGATTGGTGTGATTTTAGCAGTCTTGAACCAATTGTTGTAGAAATCTTTGAAAATGATCCACCAAGCAAACCTACAATAAATGGACCTACGAAAGGTGAAACAGGAAAAGAATATGATTACAAAATTATTTCAACTGATCCTGATGGTGACGATGTGTATTATTATCTTGACTGGGGAGATGGAGATATTACTGAATGGGTTGGACCTTATTTATCAGGTGAAGAAGTAACTGTTAGTCATATTTGGAATGAAAAGGGTAACTATATTATCAAAGTAAAATCAAAAGATATTTATGATGCAGAAAGTCAATTTTCTAGTCTTAATATAAACATACCACGTTATAGGTCAAGAATATTTTCATTAATTGAGAACTTTCCATTTATGCAGAAGATTATACAACTCTTAATTCAGAAGATATAAAAATGAAGGAGAAAAAGCAGATGAAAAAAAAGATGTTTTTTCTCTCAATCTTTGTTTTCTTTATATTGATTAGTACGTTCTCTGTTACTGGAATAAATATTAACAATTTCAAAGGAAAAAAAGAACTTTCTTTAGTTGAAAAAGAAAAAATCTGGTTTGAAAATAATCCTGATAGTCTACCCATCTGGCTTACTAATGAGGAACAAAAACATATTGATGAGATTGGTAAAGGTTTTATTAAAACAAGTCCTCCGCCAGGACCTGTTAGACAAGCTGCAGAGTTTGAACCAATGGAAGGAGCATTGATACGATATCCATTTGGAATATCTTATCAACTAATTGCCGAAATCTCAGAAGATGTTATTCTTTATACAATTGTTAATAGCATCTCTGAAAGAGATTATGTACTATCTCAATATCAAAATTATGGAGTAAATACTGATAATTGTGAATTTTTAATTGCCCCATCAAACTCATATTGGACTAGGGATTATGGACCATGGTTTATTTTCAATGGAGATGATGAGCAAGGAGTTGTTAATTTCATTTATAACAGAAATCGTCCATTGGATAACCAAATACCAGTAGAATATTCAGATTGGCAGGATATTTCCCTTTATAACATGGATTTAATTCACACTGGAGGGAATTATATGACCGATGGTCAGGGCATTGCAGTATCCACAGATTTAGTAATTTATGATAACCCTACAAAAACCCAAGAACAAATAAAACAGATAGTTGAGGATTACTTAGGTATTAATGAATATCACATTGTTCCAGATGCACTTGGCGAATATATTGAGCATATCGATTGTTGGGCAAAATTTCTAAGCCCTGAAAAAATTATGATAATAGAGGTGTCTCCCTCTCATTTAAGATATGATGAGATCGAAGATGCAGTTGAGTATTTTGAAAATCAAAGTACTTGTTATGGTACCTCTTATGAAATTGATAGAATCTATACAAATGGGCAATATCCCTATATAAATTCCTTAATTCTTAATGATAAGATTTTAGTGCCTCTCTCAGGAAGCCAGTGGGATGATGATGCAATGTCCTCTTATGAAAATTCTATGCCAGGTTATGAAATAATTGGTTTTTATGGCTCATGGATGAATACTGATGCACTTCATTGCAGGGTCAAAGGTGTTGTTGACAGAGAGATGTTATATATCAAACACACTCCAGTATATGAAACCCAAGATAATCATTATGGTTATGAGATTAATGCAGAAATCTTTGCTTATAGTAATGAAGAAATAATTGCTGATTCAACAGGGGTTTTCTGGAAGGCAGACGGAGGTTCTTGGAATTTTGTTGAAATGCAATATAATGGAGCTGATCAGTTTTATGCAACAATTCCTCCTCAAGAAACAGGTACACAAATATATTATTATATTCAAGCAGAGGATGAGTCTGGAAGAATTGAAACACATCCATATATCGGTGCTCCAATGGCATATAGCTTTGATACAATTTTTGAAAATGAAGGTCCTGAAACCCCAGTTATAAATGGACCTAATAGTGGAATAAAGAATGTAGAGTACACTTATATTCTAGATTCAACAGAAGATCCTGAAAGCGATGAGATATATGCTTTTTGGGATTGGGGAGATGGTACTCAAACCGAATGGCTTGGTCCGTATTCATCTGGTGAACAAATAACAAAATCACATTCATGGAATTCTGATGGAACTTATCTAATAAAAGCCAAGATTAAGGATCAATTTGGTTTTGAAAGTGATTGGACCGAGCTATCTGTTTCAATCCCAAAAAATAGAGGTCTATTTTATAACATAATTAATAGAATTATAAATAAATTCCCAATTTTAAGGACCATCTTTTTCTAAATTTTTTTTTATTTTTTTAGAAAAATGTTTTATACCTTACATATATTAACAAATGTTAAGTTAAACTGGTGGAGGTTTAAATAATGAGGCATTTTAAAAATAAAAAAATTTTTTTAACGCTAGTAATAATTGGGATTTTTCTAATTCCTGGGACTGCATTTTCTTTTAAAATAGATAGCACAAAGGTTCAGAATAATGAAAAAATTGTATTAGAATATCTTGATGATGGTTTTGAATTAACATATAATTTAGAAGATTTAACCGAAGAGATTATTACAAACGAACATGGTGATTTTACTCAATTTTCAATAAAAAATCAAGGTTTTGTTGGTGAACTTGGAAAGGCAAAACTACCTGTTGTAAGTTTTACATTTGCAGTACCAAATGTTGAGCTTGACTTAGAATTAGTTAATTCTCATATATCTGAAACAAAATCCGTAGGTTATGTATATCCGGCTCAAAAGGCTCAGATTGATGATGATATTATTCATGATACTGAATTTGCATTTGATGAATCTTTTTATCAAAAAGACATAAATTATCCTTTTGAAATATCAAAGATAGCAAATAGAGGAAAAATTAGAGATATAAGTTTTGTAAAAATAAACTTTTATCCTGTTCAATATAATCCAAAAAAAGAAATTGCAACCATCTATGATCAAATAATAATTAAACTTAGTTTTAAAAATACGAATGTTTTAGTTGAATCAAGTTTTGAAAAATCAAAATATTTTAGTTTTTATAAAAATATCTTTGTAAACTTTGATGAATTCATTGACAATTCAAATATTGTTGAAGATAATAAAAGTCCACGGCAAGAAGGATGTGAATATTTGATAATTTCTCATCCTGATTTCTATTCAGATGTTGAAGCTCTTGCTTTATGGAAAAATTCAAAGGGAATAATTACAAAACTTGTTGACACTTCAGTTACAGGGTCAAGTTCAAATGAAATAAAATCCTATATTCAAGATGCTTATCAAACATGGGACCCTAGACCATCATATGTTCTTTTAGTTGGTGACTCTGAATATATTCCAACTAGTTCATCAGGTACAGACCTTTATTATTTCACTGTGGATGGCTCTGATTATTTTGCGGATATGTTTTATGGAAGAATACCTGTTGATAGCTCTCAAGAAGCAGATATTGTAATACAAAAGATTTTGAGTTATGAACAAAATCCGCCAAGCAGTCAGAGCTTTTATGAAAATTTTGCAGTGGCTGCATATTTCCAAGATGATGAAGGAAATGGTTATGAAACTAGGAGATTTGTAAGAACCTCTGAAGAAGTTAGAGATTACCTTTTATCTCTTGGTTATGAGGGTGAAAGGATTTATTGTACAGAGTCCTATATCAACCCAACACATTATAATAATGGATATTATGGAAATGGAGAGCCTTTACCTGAGGAACTATTAAGACCTGATTTTGCATGGGACGGTGATGCAGATGATATTATAAATGCAGTTGATGGTGGTGTATTTATTTTGAATCATCGAGATCATGGTTCTGAGACCTATTGGGGTGACCCATATTTTGATACAGGGCATATTGGTTCTTTGTCAAATGGAAATCTTTTACCTGTCGTATTTTCTATTAATTGTTTAACAGGTAAGTTTGATAATTATGAATGTTTCTGCGAGAGCTTTTTAAGAAAGGAAGATGGAGGTGCTGTAGCAGTATTTGGTGCAACCAGAGTTAGTTATAGTGGGTATAATGATTTCCTGTGTAGAGGTTTTTATGATGCTTACTGGCCTGATTTTGATACTGATATTGGTGGAGACCAGGCATTGCATACACTTGGTGAGATGTTAAACTATGGTAAAAGTTATATGACGCAGACATGGGGCGACCCTTGGGGATATGAAGAGTATACTTTCAAATTGTTCCATTGTTTTGGAGACCCAACGATGGAGATTTGGACATCATATCCTAAAGAATTGGATATTAGTTATGTGTTTGAAATAGGAGAAATTGAGATAAATGTAAAAGATGGTTCAACAACCCTTGATAATGCACTTGTCTGCCTAAAACAAGATTCTGGTTTTTATGTTAAAGGTTTTACTGATTCAACAGGCAAAATTACTCTTGATACAACTGGTGCAGATATATTTGAGGAAGTAGATCTTTGTGTTTCTGCTCATAATTATAAACCTTATCAAGAGACTTTCATTCTAAATCAGGCACCTGAAACACCTGATAAACCTATTGGCCCAAGCAAAATTAAGGTTTATACAGAATATACCTATTCATCGGTTACTACTGATGTTGAAGGAAATGAGCTCTATTACAAATGGAGATGGGGTGATGGATCAGAAAGTGAATGGATTGGACCTTTTTCATCAGGGGAGACAGCAAGTGCTTCTCATATGTGGGATAAATCTGCACATTATTACTTAAGAGTTAAGGCAAAAGATGAGCATGGCGTTGAAACTAATTATTCCGAAAAGTTGAACATACATGTTACAAAAAGCCGAAGTATGCATAGAACTTTTGTAAATGAAATTCTAATAGACTTTTTTGAAAAATTCCCAATTATAAGAAGTTTCTTTATAGGCTTCTTATAAAATTTCTATTATTTCCCCAAGTTAATGTATGACAAGCAAAATATTTATAAATTAACATCTGTTAATACATTTCATTAGGTGGAGGTGAAAAGACGAAAAAAAAGATTTTATTAGCAACAGCTATCGTTGTTGTTGGGCTGATGATAACAAGTGCCGTCGGAATGCCAGTAAATAAAGATTCGCATTCCAGTGATTTACAATTAAATGTAGAAAAAATGGATATAGAAGCAAATTTTTTTAAGGCAGATGCCAAAACAGTAGATTTGTCTCCAAAGGTATTTGAGCCAGAAAATAGAGGAAATTATGCTTTCAATGGACTTCATCCAGCAATTGGAATAAGTCCATCTGGGGCTATAGTATCATCATACTATGAATTTGGTGTTGATGCTCCAATATGGTGCTTTTCTAATGATGGAGGACTAAGCTTTGACCCTGGAATATACTATGATAGTGGCGGAGATTATCCATCTCTTAAACACTGGGGCGGAGATAGGTTCTTTGGAACATATGTTTGTGACTACCTTGATTTAAATGGTGGTGCAACCCATCTTATGGATATTGCTGACCCATATGATTATGATACATATGAAATGACGTATTGGGATTGGAGCTCATATGGTTGGAGTGACATGATCGATGCAGACATTGCATGTGACAATAGTCAGAATGAATGGGAATGGGGAGTATCTACATATGTAATTAGTACAACATATGGTGGCGGTTATAATAACGGTCCAACAGTTGTTTATTCAGATGAAGAAACAGAAGGTTCAGGCTGGATTAGCTGGTATGATTTTAATGGTTCTGAACACACAGATGTAGACATTGATCCAGTTACACACTATGTTTATGCAGTATATGATTGGGAAGACACAGATGAAGGACTTTGGAAAATACTTGTAAGGAAGATGGATTTTGTCGAAATAATGGAAGGCTACGATGAGCTATTTGTAATAGGCGGAGAAGGAAACCTTGTAAAACCAGCAGTAGCAGCATATAATGACAATTTAGTAATACTTGCTGAAACTGACCAAAATGGAAATAAGGATATTATTTGCTTATATTCAGATGCTGGAGATTTAGAGAATCTGCAGGCTAGTTTTGTTGCAGATTCTGCTGAAGATGAACTTGACCCAGATGTAAGATTTGACCTTGAAGGTAACTTTTATGCAACCTATGTAGAGGGCAACAATCTTTACTCACTAAAATCAGAAGACGGTGGAGCAACTTGGGTTGATTATTCAAGAAAACAAGTAAATGACAATGCAGACTCTGTTGTTGAGGAATACAAGACTTCAGATATTGGCGATTATGCATCTATGGCAATGTGGGAAGAAGAAGGCGATGAAACTGAAGAAATATGGGTTGGAGCTCTTGGAGCTGTACCGAATCCACCAGAAGATCCAACAATAACAGGACCTACTGATCTAAAACCAAATAAGGACTATACATACAAGATTTCAACAACTGAGCCAGATGGAGAACAAGTTTATTTCTATATCGACTGGGGTGATGGAAGCACTGTTGACTGGGATGGACCTTATAACTCCGATGAGGAAGTATCATATCAACATAGATGGACAACAAAATCAACCTTTACAATAAAAGTTAAAGCAAAGGATACAAACGATCTAGAAAGTGGTTTTACAACTCTTAAAGTTTGTACACCAAGGACAAGAATGCTACCAAAGTTATTAGATTATTTTCCAAATGCTTTTCCGTTTTTAAGGGCATTGTTTGGGCTATAATTTAATAAAACCTCTCTCTTTTTTTTATATTTTAGCTTATATTGATAAATACTACCAAGATAGTTTTTGACAAGCAAAATTTTTATAAATTAACAAATGTTAAGAACTTTTGGTGGAGGTATGAAAAATAAAAATTCTAAATTAAGTAAAGTTGGAGCAGTTGTATTAACAATGATACTTTTTGGAACAGCTTTTTTTGTTCCAGCAAGTTCGATAAAAATAGATCAAAATACTAATTTAAAAAAACCAATATCTTTTGAAGAAGAAACAAGCGATCTTGATCCATTTTGGTTAGATGAAAGTTACAACATTGAAGATGTGTTCCCTTTAAATCGTGCAGATAATGATGATGCAGGTTATAAAAGAGATGCAGGTGATCAGATTTCAAGGTCATTTGCAATATTTCCTGGAGAAATGATTGATAATTATCCAGGTAGAGGGAACACCGGAAAATTAAGTAGCTCAGATGATGAAGATTGGTTTTTCTTTTCAGTTTGCAAAGGTCAAGGGGTTACAATTACAATGGATCCTCCAAGCGGATATGACTTTGATATTGCTCTTTGGAATGATAATCAAGATAAAGTGGCTAGTTCAACAAACTCTGGCAGTGCAACAGAAAGCTTGTCCTATACTGTTCCTTATACAGAAAAATGGTATTTCCAAATAGTTTTTATATCTGGTAGTGGAGAGGGACAATATTCATTTGATGTGTCAATTAATGGCCAAAATGATGCAGATACTTCAAATGATGCAGGAGATGATTTTTCCTCTGCAACATCCATTAGTCAAGGATCCTATTTTGGATATCTTGATATGAATGATGAAGAGGACTGGTATAAATTCTCTGCAAGTTCTGGCGATGGAATTCATTTATCCCTAAATGTTAGGGACTATTCATACCAATCAGATTTTGATTTATACTTATACAGTCCAAGTGAGGAGTTAAAGCATTACGAAACCTATTATTATGATGATGAACTGGAATTTCCAGCAGATGAATCAGGTCAGTGGAGAGTACAAATAAAGATTTTCCCAGGTTATACGGATATTCCAAATCCAACAGCATGGGATTATTGGACCTATGGCTCAGGTGCTTATGAATTAACTTTAGATATTCAAGGTTCTGCTGAAAATCCACCGGGGCCAATTCCACAAGCAGATATAACACCAATTGCTCATAGCTTTAAAATTACTAATTCTCCTAATAGTAATGTGGATGAATATGGATATCTAGCATCGATTCCAGCATGTAATTATAAAGAAGGAAATACAAGATATTTAGCACCAATTTTATACTCTTGGGATTCAACTCCAACAGAGTGGTATGGAACTGTTGATGATACTACTGATTATTTACTTGAAGATTGGAATGATTATCTCTCAGGTCAAGGAAAAACAGATGTTGAGTTCTATGTAAATTCTGACCCTGTACAAGCAGCAGCTGAAATTGCTACTGAAGCATGGGATTCTTCAAATCTTGCAGTTGTTGCAATTGATGGAAGTGTCTATGAAGATACAATAACCGAGGTTCTTTATGAATCAAAGACCCTCCCTCGTAATACAGTTGTTACTACAGTTCCAAATAACAGCCCTGATTTTATTGAAATGGGCGGCTCTTATGCTTATCCTATGGCACTAGGTAATAAATGGGGAGCTATTCATGTCAAAATAGAAGGTGATAGCGAAGAACCTTCCTTAATGGGGATCTTTCCTCATTATATGACTCTTGCAAGTGATTGGTGGCCTGAACATGTTGATGAGAAATATGATTTATATTATCCAATTACAACCCCAGGTATATGGGCAGCAGGTGTTGGGAGTGTATCATCAACTTGGAATATGGTTGTTACAAAATTAGAATGCGATAGATATAAAATAGATGTAGATAACCCAGATTCTGCACTAGAAGTAACTGTTTCTACATCAAGTCCATCTGACTTACTGGTAATGCTTGTAGACCCAGAAGGTAACATAAGAGCACCTGATGTTCCATTTTGGAATGGAGGTCCAATTAATCCTATTCATGAATGGAATGGAATTGATGACCCTGATTATCCTCCAAATTGTGATGAGTGGAGAGAATGGGAAGTTGATGATCACACTGAATTCACAGCAGAGGTATTACATCCTGAGAAAGGGAAGTGGACGGCAATTGTTGTACCTAGATATTCAACAGGTTCTTCAAATATCCAATACACAATTAGTGGAAAGTTAAAAGAGATTAGTTCAAAACGATCTAATGCTGCAATTTCAGCATCAAATGCTGCAGTTATTGCATCTCAAGAACATGTTCCATTGTTGTATGTTAGGGAAGATAGCATACCTGCAGAGACACAAGCCGCTTTTAATGATCTTGGTGTAAATAATGTCATATTTGTACAAAAAGGAAATATTGGTAGTGCAGTTCAGAGTTCTTTACCAACAATAAGTGAGAACCTTAAGACGATGCAGGAGATTGTTGACTTTATCAAGGATTATTCTCATTCTGAAAATTATATAACTATTACATCTCTAAAGACAGGTGATGGATTCTTCGCGCCTTCTTCAATGCTTGCAGCCTATCATTGCTCGCCTGTACTTAGGATAGGGGATGCCGAAGGCCCTGCTGGAAGCAATAGTCGTGTATTTATTGGCGAAATTGGTGGTAATATGTATTGCTATGATTCTGACTCAGAAGAATTTGTTTGGTCTGACCCTAATGGTTGGATTCCAAATGACCCTAACCAAAATCCACCTGAAAATTCTGTGTATCTAGGCTCAAGTGCAGATACGATATATTGCTTGGATGCAGAAGATTGGAGTATGCTATGGAGTTCACCTCAAGATTATGAAAATGTAATAAACAGTGATGGAAGTCTATATTTAGACCTAGATGACAAGGATGTTCATTGTATAGATGATGATACTGGTGAAGAGTTATGGGTTGCAGAAGTTAGTAACGGTGTCTCAAAGGGTCCAGGTGCGATGGCAAACCAGATAGATACATGGAGGTCTTGGGAAGGAGATTATTATCATGGAACTAGAGCTCCAGGGCATCTACCTATTCATGATGAGCCTGTTGAACAATTAGGCTCTTTTGAATTATTAGTATCCTTACTTCAATATCTAACTGGTGGTTCTTCAGAGCTTCCACCATGGGGACTTGATGCAAAGAGATACTGGAACGAGGAACTCTATGAAGGAATATATGGATTTATAAGTGATCTCGGTCTTGATAATTCTGGCCAAGAAGCAATTACATTTGTTGCACCTAGAAAAGACATTCGAATAGAAGCTCACTCTGTTATGATTGGAAATAGATCTTATGCAGGCCATATACCAGGTGATACACCAGCTTATTCTAATGATGTGATAATAAGGGATATTTTGTATCCAGCTTTGGTTTATGCAAATGAATACAGAGATGTAACAACTACTCAATTTATGAATTATCCTGATGGAGGTCAATGGAGAACAAATGATGGTGTAAGTCATCAAGTATATTCAAGTAGAATACTAAAAAAGGTCTTTATGTCTCATGGTAGAACTTATGAGGGTCATGCTTTATGGGATGCTCATATTGAAAGGATAAATGATGGTGTTAGCGTTTTTTACTACTCAGGTCATGGTACTGGTGGAAGTGGAATGTCTTCACAATATATGCAAACTGATTACTGTAATTATCCAGAAGAGGTTTGGTATGATTCATGGCGAGGTTATATGTTTGATACTTGGAAGACACCAAGGGATAACGGTAGGAGATGGTATAACCCTGAACCACCAAATCTATATGATATCATACACTACAAATGGATTGATCAAAAACTTGAAAATATAAAAAGCGCAGTTGTTTTTTATATGTCTTGTTCTACCGGTCAGCAATTTGCAGCTAAAGTCTATTTAGATCATGGAGCAAGTTTGTGGTATGGTAATGCAGGATCAGGACTTTGTCCGCAAGCCGATCTTTTAGATGATTGGATGTTTGAGGATTGTATGTTAAATGGACTTCCGATTGGAGAATCCTATTCAAAATATATTTGGCTACACCAAAGAGACTTTACAACAAGTGATCCAACTGCTATGTATGGTTCTTCATCATTATATGGCGATACAGGAATTACAACTATACCTGTAATATATGGGGATCCAAATATGATAATATACAGTCCAGAATGGTCAGAGCCAACTGCAATTGACTCAGATATCCAAGGTTCAAATAATCAACAGCCATTATCGCCAACTATAAATGGACCCTCATCAGGTAAACCAAATACTGATTATACATTTACAATAAAATCAACAGACCCAAATGGAGATGATCTTTACTACTTTATTGACTGGGGAGATGGAAGCAGTCAAGATTGGGATGGACCTTATAGCTCTGGCGAACAGATCTCAGCAAGCCATAAATGGTCCTCAAAAGGAGTATACAGTATCAAAGTCAAAGCAAGAGATTCATATGGTGCAGAAGGTCCTTGGGGTGTTCATCAAATAAGTATGCCAAGATTCAGGTTATTTTCAATTCTTTCAGAGATAATAAATTACATTCTCGAAAAACATCCGCTGCTAAATCAGTTTTTTCAAAGAATAATAGACATAGTATAAAACTCAAATCTCTTTTTTTTCTTTTTTTTAAAATATTTTTGGAATTAATCTATAGGGAACTTTTTTCATATATTGGCTATAATCCTTTCCATATTGTTTTAATAGTTTCTTTTCTTCATCAATTATACTTAGAATCATAATAGGTATTGCAATTAATGATAAAATCAGTGCAAAAATTGAATAAAAAAAGAACGCAAGCCCAGTACCGACAATTAGAATTGAACAATAATGAGGATGTCTTATATATTTGAAAATACCTTCTGTTACAATATCGCCATTATATGTTTTTTGCCAAAAAATACTCCATTTAAAATAAATAAATGTCCCAATTATAAATATCAATAGACCTATTGAAATACTTAATAGAAAATTAATAGGTATTTTCCAAATATTATAAATTGGAGTGACCGGGCCAATCAAAATGATTAATAATAAAGGAGCATAATGGATAATAAATAAAGCTCGAAGTTTTTTTGGTGCTTTATAATTTTTAAAAAAGCTAATTATTGACATTTAAACGACTTTTATTCCACCTTGGCCAATTATTATGTTTTGTGGTTTAAGGGTGTGCTTTGTGTTTCTCATTTTCATAACTGCAAGCTTTCTTCTATCCATTGTTGGGTCAAAAGAAAGGGTAATTACTGCATCTGCCAAAAACTCAGATATTCCATCTCTTGATAAAAGATTGCTTCCCAGTGGCAGCTCTGATGTTACAATCGATGTTGAATTAGTTGACTCAAGTGTTTCTAGAATAAATCTTAAATGAAGCCTCCTTGTTGGAAGAGATACATCTTTTGGAAGATCTTCAAAATCTATTATACTTGTATCTATTTTACTTTCTTCAGAAGGTTTCATAACAATAGGCATCTCAGATAAAGGGGTTATGGAGTCAAGTACTATCCTATCATAATCTCCGTTTAGTATTTCATTTGTCATTGATTCATAAACAAATTTCTTTGCTATGTTTAGATATATAAATTTCGCAATATTTTCTTGTATCGATGGTTGAAAATCAAAACCGATATTTTTTGCTTGAACTAACAGTCCTTCTACCTTTTTGTCAAGAGTTAAAAATAGACATTTTTCACCATTTTTAATTCCTTCATATAGGAATTGAAAGCAGAATATGCTCTTTCCACATCCCGGAGGTCCTGAAAGTAAGGTAATTGACTTTTTTGGTAATCCTCCAGAAATTATTGGATCTAGCCCTTCAATTCCAGTTGAAAGACGTTTTAATTTTTCCTCTCCAAAACTATCCATATTAGTGATCCCAGTCATAATCTTAAATGTACTTTGTCTTATATTTATTTATCCTTTGGTTTTGGTTTTTATTTATTGGTATAGAATTGTATAGAAATATTTATATAGTTACTAAAATAAAAATAATAATGGATAAAAAAATCAGGCGGTCTAATGACATCAAATAATATAAACATCTGGATCTGGTTGCAAAATAGTAAGATAACAAAAGCAATCTTGAATATGAATAATGGTACAATTAAGATCTATGATGAAAATGACAGACTGATTTTAAAAAGAACAGGTCTTAATAAACATCAGATGAAACAAATAGAATGTACAATAATCAAATATGGTGCAAAAAGACTCGACAAACATGCAGAACCGTTTAAATTCTTATAAACTATTTTGAGTCAATTGAAATTTGTTTATTAGGATAAACTATAATTCCTTTTTCAGTTATTTTCATTACGACAATCTTCTTTTGATGTTTACCATATCTCATTTTTAGTATTTCAATTGCATTTTCTCTTCCATCTTTCTTTTGAATGTTGTATAAAACAATTATTCCATCTGCTAAGAATTCTTCAATCCCTGTTTCACTGTATCTTGTTGGAATTGGATCTGTCTCTGTAATTAAAAGTGAAGTAGATCCAGTTTCTTCAAAAAAGCTAAACAACTGTTGAAGATAGACTCTATAGTTTTTATCCTTTGTAACTGATGCAGCGATAATTGCACTTAATGAATCAACAACTATTATATCAGGATTGTAATCTTTTGGAATAACCAATGGTTTTATTTTATATGATAGTTCAGTTGCAGAGCCAGAACCGCCAATTGAGCCAAATTTCATTCTAAGAATATCAAGAGGGTTTATTTTTTGGATAAGTAGATCTCCATTGTCAATATTCTTTTTAATATCCCAGCCAAAGCTTTCCATGCTTTTAATTATTCTTTCTTTACTTTCCTCAAAACTAACATACATACATTTTTTTCCCTTTGAAACCAAATTATAACAAATCTGTCTACAAATGATACTCTTACCAGTCCCTGGTCCACCTGCAATTAAAATTGAGCTACCTTTTGGAAGGCCTTTATTTGCAAATAATTCATCAAATCCACTAATATGTGTTTTTAATGCATTTATTTTTTTGTCTTTGACCATTATTAAATCTCTCTTTTAAATTAAGTAATATGATGATATTGATTTGTGAGTTATATATCCTATCTAATAAAAAACTTTTTTATCTTTTATAATTTTTGAAAATACTATTCATTAATTTGGTACATAACCTGGTCCAACTTGGGCTGAAATCACTGCAATAGTTAATTCCAGTTGAATATTTGCAGAACTTGGTGTTATTTCAATTTTATTTGGTGTAACTGTCTCATCAAATTGAACATTGATATATCCATTATCTTGATATTCCCACAATATCCCTCTTGACTCATTAAATAAACAGTCATACCATGCATCAGCATAATCAGAAAATATCTGGATTTTTGTAGCAGGGCCAATGTGAGTATAGTGTTTTGAATAGTTAGTATAAACATAGCAGTCTCTCCAACTGGAATAATTCTTTTTTCCTGCTATACTATCAAATATTGGTATGAAGTATTTTATTTTGATATGTCCCAAAGCAGAATTATTTTCAACATTAATACCTGGAAAACCTCTCATTACTTCTCCATTTGATTGTTTTAATATTATTCCTCCTCCTTCAAAAATATACTCCTGCCATGGCTGAATATTTTCAGGGAAATAAAAATTTGTTGCTTTATAGTATATTGAAGTTAAAGGAATACCAGATGGAAAATCAACAGACGCAGGTTGAATATTTATTATATTATCATCTGCTAAATCCTGGTCAATAATTTTTAGTGTACCATAAGACCTAGCTGATACAAAATAGGGAAGCTCTTTACTTCCTAACGTTAATGGTGATGACATTGGAGTATGAGCAATAGTTTCATCATAATCAATGATGCCCATCATTGCTTGTGTTTCAATTACAGATTTTAACTGAGCTAACTGATTTGAAACCTGATCCATATGATCTGACTCTTTTTGTTGCATGATTTCTGGTACATAATAAAGTTGAATCATTGAGAGAATAATTGCAACGAGACCAATTAATAGAATTGCTTCAAGGACTCCTGCTACTGCAGAATTTTGACTTAAAAAATATCTTTGTTTCATCTCTACACTTATCACCCTTCAATACAATATTATATAACTATATCTTATACTTTTCTTATAATTAGAACTTTTTTTTTATAATTAAATTTAAAGAGTAATAGTGGATTCATAAATTTAAAATTCATATATGAGGTAAATTAATGGGGAAAACATTTGTAGAAAAAATTCTTGCAAAATATGCTTCTTTACATGAAGCTGTTCCAGGCCAGATAGTTACAGTAAAACCAGATCATCTTTTAACTCATGATAATACTGCCGCAATCATTCAAAAAATAAAACCAGAACTTGAAGAATATGGAATATATTCAAAA
>Ga0272442_10005320_pt1 | contig 17265 bp, 20 predicted proteins | sample SSMForm2O_FD_200262 | JGI IMG/M metagenome (GOLD analysis project Ga0272442, IMG submission 200262) | Marine sediment archaeal communities from Little Sippewissett salt marsh, Falmouth, MA, United States - SSM-Form-2O | ecosystem: Environmental > Aquatic > Marine > Wetlands > Sediment ... | reverse complement strand
TAAAGGCAAAAAAACAGGTTCCTGTGCTTATTCGGACATGACCATTTTGAGTTTTCATCCCGTAAAATCGATCACTACCGGAGAAGGAGGAGCTTTGCTTACCAACAGCAGAGACCTTTATGAAAAATTGCTTTGTCTGCGCACTCATGGGGTCATCAAAAACAGGGATAATTTTGTTTTTCCGGATTCTGAATTTCAGGGTCCCTGGTATTATGAAATGCAGGACCTGGGTTTTAATTTCCGGATCACTGATTTTCAGGCTGCTCTGGGTTCCGGTCAGATAAAAAAATTGGATCGCTTTATAGAAAAGCGCAGAGTTCTGGTCCGCTATTACAATAAAGCTTTTTCTTCTTTCCCCGGCTTGACTTTGCCTGAAGAAAAAGCAGGGATAAAGTCTGCCTGGCATTTATATTATCTGAGGGTGGAAAATCCGCAGATAAGAAAAAAGCTGTTTTTAAAATTAAGAGAAGAAAAAATAGGGGCTCAGGTCCATTATATTCCTATTCATCTTCAGCCTTATTACAGAGAAAAATTAGAATACCAGCCGGGAGATTTTCCGGTTGCCGAAGATTATGCCGGACGCACGATCAGTCTGCCTTTGTTTCCGCAGATGAAAATCAAAGACGCGGCCCGGGTGGTAAGAAGCGTAAAAAAAATATTGAGCGAATAAACTGAAACATATTTTTTAAAAGGAGGAAAGAAGTATGATCCGCTACTGCACCCGTTGTCTGCTTCCTGAGACAAAACCTGATCTGCAGCTTGATGCCCAGGGCGTGTGCAGCGCCTGCCGCTGTTTTGAACAAAGGCCTCAGATAGACTGGGAAAAACGCAGACAGGAACTGATTTCCATACTGGACCGCTACCGTTCCCAGGATGGCACTAATTACGATTGTATTGTGCCTGTTTCAGGAGGAAAGGACAGTACTTTTCAGGTATTGAAAATGCTGGAACTGGGCATGAACCCTCTTTGCGTAACTGCTACTACAGACGACCTTTCTGCTCTGGGCAGGAAAAATATCGAAAATATAAAAAAACTGGGCGTGGATTATATAGAAGTAACTACCAATCCTGTAGTGCGCAGAAAGATCAATAAACTGGCTTTGACCAGAGTAGGAGATATTTCCTGGCCCGAACATGCTACTATATTCACTGTGCCGGTCAGGATAGCAGTACAGCTTAAAGTACCTTTGATCATCTGGGGGGAAAATTCGCAGAATGAATACGGAGGACCGGCTTCAGCTGCTGACAATAATGTGCTCAACCGGGCCTGGCTGGAAAAATTCGGCGGCCTGCTTGGTTTGCAGGTCTCTGACCTTTTAGAACAGAAAAAATTCAGCAGAAAAGATTTTATTCAGTACACTTATCCTGAGGATAAAGAACTTACCGGTGCAGGGGTCAGCGGTCTGTTCCTGGGTTATTATTTTCCCTGGGACGGACATCAGAATGCTTTGATCGCCCAAGAGCATGGATTTACCTTTTATCATAAGAAGGTGGAAGGGTCTCTGGTCGAGTATGAGAATGTGGATAACCATCAGACCGGAATACATGATTATTTTAAATTCCTTAAATACGGTTTCGGACGGGCTACTGACCTGGCTTCGTCTTATATCAGAAGGGGCCGGCTTTCCCGGGCCGAAGGTCTGGACCTGGTAAAAGAACATGACGGTAAATTTCCCGGGGAGTATCTGGGCAAAAAACTTAAAGATATTCTGGCTGAAATAGATATGACTGTAAAAGAGTTTGACCTGGTCTGTGACCGGTTTACTAATAAAGAATTGTTTATCTGTGATGCCAGAGGCAACCCGGTTAAGGATCAGTACGGTAATCTGACCAAGATCAATTATGATAACTGCTGAAAAAAAAGATTTTGTCTGATCAAAAATAAGATAAGGAGATAAGATGAAAGAACCCACAGAACAGCTGAAAAAATGGACTGATAAATTCGGCAAAGAATATACTGACAGAAATACTCTGGACTGTGCGGGAGTGGATAAACTGTATCAGGATAATTACGGTATCACCCGTAGGGAGTTGAACCGGGAGTTTTTACAAGGTATTGACAGATCAGCCAGAATTTTGGAAGTAGGATCCAATACCGGTAATCAGCTGATCTGTCTGTCTGAGGCAGGGTTTGAAACCCTTTACGGCATAGAGCCTCAGGAATATGCAGTGGAACTTTCCAAACAGAGGACCAGGGGTATAAATATTATCAGAGGAAATGCTTTTGACTTGCCGTTTAAAGATAATTATTTTGATCTGGTATTTACTTCCGGGGTGCTGATCCATATTTCTCCGGAAAAGATCAAAGATGCTTTAAAAGAGATCGTGCGCTGCAGCAGAAAATGGATCTGGGGTTTTGAATATTATGCGCCAAAACATACTGAGATCAATTACCGGGGCAATAATGATCTTTTATGGAAAGCTGATTTTTCCCGGATTTACTGTGAAAATTTTCCTGAACTGAAAAAAATAAGATCAAAGATGCTGCCTTATCTTGATACTCCTGAAAATAAAGACGAGATGTTTCTTCTGGAAAAATAATATGAGTACAGGAATAATTATTCAGGCCAGAGTGGGCTCCCGCCGCTTATCGGAAAAAATACTTAAACCTCTGCCTTTCGGCTCTGAGACCACTGTTCTGGACCAGGTCATCAGGCGGGTAAAAAAAACAAAAAAAATAGACCGGATCATTGTTGCTACCACTAAAGAACCCGGTGCTTTCCGGATCGAAAAAATCGCCAAAAAAAATAAAGTAAATTGTTTTCGGGGAGATACTGACGATGTTCTGAACCGCTATTATCAGGCTGCCGGGAAATTTTCTTTGTCTACTGTGGTCAGGGTGACCAGTGATTGTCCCTGCATAGACTGGCAGATCATCGGTAAGATGATCGAAATTTATGAACAGGGCAAATATGATTATGTGTCCAATTCTCTGAAAAGGACTTTTCCTCACGGCTTGGACGCGGAAGTGTTTTCTTTTTCGGTTTTAGAGAAAGCTTATTTAAAAGCTAAAAGAAAAGATTACAGAGAACATGTGACTCCGTATATCTACTGCAGCAGAAAATTCAAGGTCGGTGATATGCTTGCCGGTCCGGGACAATGCGGGCCTGAGATCAGGATCACTCTGGATACTGATCCCGACTATGTCCTGCTTTGCGCGGTTTATGATCTGCTGTATAAAAGGAAAAAATTTTTTACAGCAGAAGATATTGTCAGATTATTCAAGGACAGACCCTGGCTGAAAGAGATCAATTCCGGGGTGAGCCAGAAAAAACTGGTCAATTCTCTTTCCCAGGAGATTAAAGAGGCAATTAAAGTCCTTGATCTCCAGGACCTTAAACGCGCCAGCCAGGTGCTGAGAAAATTTCTGCATAAATGAGAATTATAATCTTTACTGAAGGCGGGAAAAAATACGGATTCGGTCATTTGTCCCGCTGTCTGGCTTTGGCTGCGGAATTAAGCAGGCGCAGAACAAAGGCAGCTATGGTTGTTTGCGGCGATAGATCAGCTTCTGATTTTTGCGCTAAAATGCGCAGGTCTGCTTTGTTTTTTGACTGGACCAAAGAAAAGAAAAAAAGAGAAACCCTGGTCAGAGAAGCTGATTGTGTGATCATTGACTCTTATCAGGCAGGAATAAGTGTTTACCGCTCTGTCTGCCGACTTTTAAAGCAGAGAGCTGATCCCGGCCTGCCTGTTTATGTCGATGACTGCCAGAGACTGGATTATCCCGAAGGGCTGATCATTAATCCCAATATCTACGGCAGCAGTCTTGTTTATGACCGGGAAAAAGATCTTCTTCTGCAGGGACAAAAGTATATTATTCTGCGTTCGTCGTTTTGCCGGGTATCTGATCTCAGGGTCAGAAAAAAAATAAATAAGATCTTGATCAATCTGGGCGGAACTGTTGGAAACGATCTGATACATAAAGTGATTGATGCTTTAAGGAATATTGATCCGAAACTTAATTTTCATATTTTAGCTTCCCGGTTTCAGTCCAAGCCCGGACTTAAGGCCAGAGCCTATCCTGTGCTTTCCGCTTCTGCGGTTAAAAAATTGATGCTTACCTGCGATCTTTGTGTCTCAGGCTGCGGTCAGAGCCTGGCTGAGACAGCTCGTACAGGCTTGCCTGTCATCGGTATATGCCTGGCTGATAATCAGAAAGAAAATCTGGCTGCATACAGGAAAAAAGGATATCTGGAATATGCCGGCTGGTATAATGACCCTGAACTGCCGGATTTGCTGGGAAAAAAATTTTTGCGCCTTATTTCTTATGGAAAAAGAAAAAAAATGAGCAGAAAAGGAAGAGAGCTGGTAGACGGAAAAGGAACTCAGCGTATAGCTGATAAAATTTTAAAATGGATAAAAAAATAAGATTAAGAAAAGCGGAAAAATCGGATTGCAAAGATCTCTGGCTTTGGAGAAATGATTTTGAGGTGAGAAAATGGTCTTTTTCTCAAAAAGAGATTTCTTATCAGGATCACCGGCAGTGGTTTTTGGCCAGGATCAAAGATCCTGCAGTTTTTATTTATATCGGAGAAGACCAGAACTGCAGAAAATTAGGTCAGGTCAGGTTTGAACCTGATGGATCAGGCCAGTCCAGGATCAGTATTAATCTTAATCCTGAATTGATGGGTAAAGGATACGGTCCTTTGCTGATCAGTGAGGCCAGTTCGGCTTATTTATCTGCTCAGTCCCGGTGTCTGGAAATCAGGGCTGAGATCATGGCCGAAAATATAGTTTCGCAGAAAGCTTTTGTTAAAGCAGGATATCTACCCCAGACCGGAGTTGCTGCAAAAAACAGAGACAGGCTTTTCTATGTTTACAGTAGAGCACAGGAAAAAGGTGAGTGAAATATGAAAAAGCTTGAGGATATTTTTAATAAAAAAAAGAGTTCCTGTTTTATTATTGCCGAAGCATCTGCTAATCACGGGGGTAAACTGGATCGAGCCCTGAAAATGATCAGAGCTGCTAAAAAAGCAGGAGCAGATGCTGTAAAATTCCAGATCTATTCTCCCGATGATCTGACCCTGGATTGCAATAATAGTTATTTCCGGATAAAACATCCTCAGTGGGGCGGTCAGACCTTTTATCAGTTGTATCAGCAGGCTCAGACCCCTTACAAATGGTTTAAAAAGCTTAAAAAAGCTGCTGATGATGAAGGTATTATTTTTTTTGCCACAGTATTTTCTTTTCAGGGCGTAGATCTTCTGGAAACGATCAAAGTCCCTTTATATAAGATAGCTTCTTTTGAACTGATAGATTTTCCTTTGATCGAATATACGGCAAAAACAAAAAAACCATTGATCATTTCCACAGGCATGGCTGATGAATTTGAGATAAAAAAGGCCTTAAAAGCTGCCAGACAGGCAGAAAATACAGCTTTATTAAAATGCGTCAGTGCTTATCCTGCAGATCCGAAACAGATGAATCTGCGTACTATACCTGATATGGAAAAAAAATTCAAAGTTCCTGCAGGCCTTTCCGACCATACTTTGGGTACAGCAGTATCTGTGGCAGCCTGTGCTCTGGGAGCAAGGATAATTGAAAAACATTTTACTCTTTCCCGCAAATTTAAAACAGCGGACAGTTTTTTTTCTCTGGAACCGGATGAGTTAAAACAATTGGTCGACAATATCAGAATTACAGAAAAAGCTCTGGGCTCTGTGCATTACGGACTGAGCCGGGACGAAATAAAAAGCAGAAAATTCAGGCGTTCTTTGTTTGCGGTTGAAAACATTAACAAAGGCGAGGTCTTTACCGCACAGAATGTGCGTTCTTTGCGTCCGGGTCAGGGGCTGCCTCCGGCAGATCTGCCTGAAATACTGGGCAAAACTGCAGCTAAAAGCATTAAGCGCGGCACACCCCTTAGAAATTCACATATTAAAAATACGGCTAACGGTAAGGGTTAGGAAATCCGTATCGTTAGACGGTCAGGGTTACGTGAGCGCCTGCGCGCACACAGTTGATGGTCTATGGTAAAAATACAATAGTCGTAGGGGCGGGGCTTGCCCCGCCCTTTTAAAAAATATTAAAATGTCCTATGTCAAGACCTGACCCCAATTCTCTCTAAAGTTTTTGCGGTTTCAACCGATAATTAAATTGAGGAGAAAATGATGGATACAGCAGTTATCGAACATAAGCAGACAAATAAAGATCAGGAAAAAGAAAACAACTTTGATCTTTTTTCTTTAAAACATTGTCTGAGCCGGGAGCTGAAGAAAAGATCAGAAACTGTTTCCCGGGACAAGATTTTTCTGGCCAGACAAAAGATAAGGGCTCAGAGCAGATTTACTGAAAGCAGAATATTGGCAGATATATTAATAGGAGGAAAAAGATGAGTTCTCCCTTTTTCGGACTGGATATAGCCTTACGCGGTCTTTATGCTTCTCAGACAGCAATGAATGTCATTGCTCATAATGTGTCCAATGCCAATACAGACGGCTATTCCAGACAGGTGGTAAATATCAGTGCTACTGATCCGTTTACTAATCCTTCTTTTTATAAGCCTTTGTCTACAGGTCAGTTGGGTACAGGAGCCGAGGTTATCAGTATCAGCCGCATGCGTGATTCCAGGATAGAACTGCAGATCAGAAATAATGTGGAGCTGGTCAATGAATATGAATCAAAAGCCGAAGTGTTTTCCATGATGGAAGCGATCTTTAATGAACCGGGATCAGTAGGTCTGAATTCTCTGATCGATGATTTTTTCAATCAGTTCAATGAATTAAGTTCTGCTCCGGAAAGTTCTGTGGTCAGAGCTCAGGTCCGTCAGAGCTCGGAATCTCTTACTGATTATTTTAACAAGCTTTACGGAGACCTGACTGATCTGTCCGAAGATATCGATGATAATGTCAGGATAACTGTTACAGGGATAAATTCTCTGCTTAATCAGATCGGTGATGTGAACCAGCTGATCACAGGTATTATTCCTACAGGTGATGACCCTAATGATCTGCTTGATAAAAGAGATTATCTTCTGGGTCAGCTTTCCGAATATGTGGGGATCGATGTGTCGGAACAGGGAGACGGTGCTGTAAATGTCTATATCGGAGGCAGGCTGGTAGTGCAGAGAGATATCGTCAAAGAACTGGCAGTTGTAGACGATACTGCCAATTATAATTATTCGGCCATTAAAATGGCTGACGACCTTGACGGGGAATCAGTAGCTGTTTCCGGGGGAGAGATCAAAGGCCTGATCGATGCCAGAGACAGTTCTGAGTTCGGGGTCAGGCACTATATCAATGAATTGGACACTCTGGCTTATAATCTGATCAATAAGGTCAATGCTCAGCACAGGACCGGTTTTGGCCTGGACAGTGTTGGAAACCGGAATTTTTTCACTCCTGTATCTTTACAGGATGCTTCCGGATCTATTTCTCTCAGTGCCGGTATCCTGGACCCGGTAAACGGGCTTTCCCGTATCGCCGCTTCCAGTGCTGCCGCATCTGTGCCAGGAGACGGGTCCAATGCCTTGCTGATCGCACAGCTGCAGAATGATGTCAATGCAGTGGGAGACGCCAGTTTTAATGAGTATTATGTTTCCCTTATTTCTCAGCTGGGTGTATATGCTGATATTGAAAGCAATAAAGTGGAGAATCAGGATTTTCTCCTTAATCAGCTTTATTCCATGCGTGATGAAGTCTCAGGCGTATCTCTGGATGAAGAAGCAGCCAAACTGATCATGTATCAGAATGCATATAATGCCGCCACTCAGGTGATACAGATAATGGATGATAATTATAAACTGCTGATCGATATGATGAGCTAAAGAGGTGCAAAATGAGAGTTACCGGACAGACTTTGCTGAGAAATTCTTTAAGGCATATTCAAAATCATTTTCAGACTTTGTCGCGTAATCAGGAAATGCTGGCTTCAGGCATCAGAGTGGCCAAACCTTCAGATGATCCTATTGCTGCACAGAGGATCTTGCGCTGGCGTAAGGTCGAAGACGGAATCAGTCAGTACCAGCGTAATATTGATAATGCGAAAATATGGATGAATACTACGGAATCGGTTATTTCTTCGGTCAATGGTATTGTGGAGACGATTCACGAACTGGCTTTGCAGGGAGGTAATTCATTAGTGCCGGATGAGGTCAGGTCAGGCTTTACCAATGAGGTCGAAGCTTTGCTTAAGCAGGTCGTAAGCCTGGCTAATACAGCTGTGGACAATAATTCTCTGTTTGCCGGGCATATCACAGACACTAAACCGTTTACGGTTACCACCGGAGCAGGCGGACTGATCACAGCAGTAACTTATAACGGAGACGGAGGACAGAGAAATATAGAGATCAGCGAAGGCAATTCTTTTACAGTAAACAGCCTGGGCAGTAATGAGAATGATCTGACTTATAACGGAGTGTTCCGGGATAATAATCTTAATATTGACGTGTTTCAGACTCTGATCGATCTGCGCGATGATCTGGCTGCAGGCAATGTTAGTAATATCAATGACTTGAGACTCCCGGAAATAGAGGAGATGATGGAAAATCTGGCTGTAGCCCAGTCTACTATCGGATTAAAGCTCAATGCCATAACTTTAAGCGGAGACATACTTTCCAAGGAGCTGATCGATGTACAGGAAGAGATCGCTAATAATGAGCAGTCTGATTATGCTAAAGTAGTTTCTGATATAAGTTATGAACAGACCCTTTATCAGGCTGCCTTGACTTCTACGGGTAATCTGATCCAGGGCAGTTTGTTTGATTTTTTAAGATAGAAATCTGCATAAAACAGGAGAAAAGATGGTGACAGAAAAAGAAAAGTATCAGGTACTGGATTTAAAACCGGAAAATATCTTTACTTTTTCCGAAGGTATACCCGGGTTTGAACAGGTCAAAAGATTTGTGATCCTTACTGATCCGGAAGAAGCCCCTTTCGGCCGGCTTTCAGCGGTTGATTTTGATCTTTGTTTTTTTATAGTAAATCCCTTTTTGCTTTGTCCTGAATATGCCCCGGATATAGATGATGGGGAAATAGAAAAGATCGGGTCTCCAAAACAGGATCAGCTGTTGATCTTGAGTATAGTCACCGCAGGGGACGATCCCAGAGAAACAACCATGAATCTGGTCGCTCCTTTAATCATAAATGTCAAGGATGGTATAGGTAAGCAGCTGATAATCAATAACTTTAAAGAATATTCTCCCAAATTCAAGATCTGGGACCGGGAGATCAAAAAAACTGAATAACAATTATTTAAGAAAAAATTAAAGTTTTTTGTAAAACAGGCCGATAATAAAAATGAAACCCAGGGAGGGGTAATATGCTTGTTTTAACACGGAAGTTGAACGAATCAGTTGTTATTGCTGACAATATTGAAGTTAAAGTCCTGGAGATCAAGGGTGATTATGTCCGTCTGGGAATAGTGGCGCCCAAAGAGGTAAGTATTTACCGCCAGGAGCTCTATGAAAAAATAAAAGAAATAAACCTCGTCTCTGTAAAGAAAAAAGAGGAAAAGATAAAAAATCCCCTTAAATCAGAGAAAGGAGGTGAGAACAGGACATAACAAGGGGATCAGTCGTTTACAAGGATGTATAACAACTAACCAAGGAGGTTAACCAATGGCTATATACACACTTTCTAATATCCCTTCGATGAGAGCTCAGAGATATCTGAACATTTCCCAGAGATCTCTGAACACAGCTCTGGAAAGACTTTCTTCAGGAAAAAAGATCAACCATGCTTCTGATGATCCGGCAGGAATGCTGTTAAGTACCCGTTTTACCAGAAGTATCCAGGCTTGGGAAACAGGTGCCAATAACCTGCAGATGGCCACAGATCTTCTTAACACAGCAGACAGTTTTTCCACAATTATCAGGGAAGATGTAGAACGCTTGAATGAACTGGCAAACCAGTCTTTGAACGGATTGCTCAGTGATAATGAACGGGCTCTGCTGGACGAAGAATTTCAGGCTATCCTTCCTGAGATCAACAGATTGGCCACAAACACCAAGTATCTGGGCCTGACAATTTTTTCCGGTGCGCTCAGCGTAGAGGTAAAGGCAGGAGAAGGATCGACTAATGTGGTAACAGTGTCGATCAGCGGTTTAAGTACCACAGCTCTGCAGATCAATGGACAGAGCATCGGTAATCAGGGCGCTGCTTCCACAGCATTAAGCGCTATCGGAGCTGCTTTCAGCGTATTGGCCGGAGCTTTGGCTGAGATCGGCGCTAAAGCATCTGCATTCACCAAAAGTATGGATGCTACAGATGCTCTGGTTGAGAATCTGGCAGCATCAAAAGCAACGATCATGAATGCTGATCTGGCTAAGGAAACCACAAATCTGACTAATTCACAGATCGTGGTCCAGTCAGGTATCTCGGCATTGGTCCAGGCAAATTCAGCTCAGACATTGGCTCTGTCATTGTTGGGTGGATAATAAGATAAAAAAACCGGAGGGGCCTGGCCCCTCCGGTCTTTAAAAAGCAGGAGATCATGTATAACGAACCGATTGAGATCATAAAAGAGATCGATTTTAAGGAATTAAAGGAAAAGACCTTATTTCCCGGTTCTGTTCAGTCCCTGCCTGAAGACGTAAAAGCACAGTTAACAGAACAAAACAGCAAAATAAAGGAAAGTAAAGAAACTGAACAGAAGCTGCAGGAAGAATTGTTTGAAAACAGCAGAGACCTGGTAAAACAAGCTCAGGAACGTTCCGAAAAAATAAAACAAACTTCTATCTGCATTAATCTGGTAAGAGAAAGAGGCTGTACCAGAGCCCATGTTACTCATAGACTGACTCATCAATTGCTGGCAGTTATTCCCTGGTACGGGACCACAGGAGAAAAAACTCCTCAGGAATTTTTGTTTAATGATTATTTTTCGTCCTTTTACGCTAATATGAGCATGGGGGCTCAGGTAGACAAACAGATATGATCAGCGGTATAAATACAAGCATAGATATTAATCTGATCGTGGAACAGATGGTGGCTCAGGCTTCAACTCCTCTGACCAGGTATCAGAGCCAGCTTTCTGCTGTGCAGAGCAAACAAAGCGCCTTAACCGCGGTCCAGACCAAGCTGGCTTCTTTTGAAAGTATTTTATATGATTTTACCACTGTAGGTTCTTCCAGTGTATTTGCCAGTAAAGAAGCAGAGTCCAGTGATGAGGATGTGACTACAGTTTCAGCTACTTCTTCTGCTTTGACCGGTGTCTATAATCTTAAAGTGAACTGGCTGGCAGCACAGCATAAACTGGCCTCAGATCAGTTCACTGACGATACTCTGGAGATCTCAGCGGCAGAAGGAGCAGGTACCAGTACTTTTAGGATAACAGTAAACGGAGAAAATACTGATGTCAGCGTAGATGTGGCAGCAGGCGAAGATAATGAGACTGTATTGAGCAACATAGCTCAGGCTATAAATTCTTCTGATGCGGAAGTAACCGCTATTGTGGTCAATGAGACCTCGGATACAGCCCGCCTGGTGGTAACTTCAAACAATACAGGCGAGGATTATGAGATCTCTTTTCAGGATACATCAGGCAGCCTGCTGTTTAACAGCGGGGTCATAGACGGGGTCGGTGCGGTTAATAATGAGCTGGCTCAGGCCAGAAATGCTTCGTTTACAGTGGATACCCTGAGTTTCAGCCGTTCTACCAATGTGATCGATGATGCTATCAGCGGAGCGACTTTGAGCCTGCTTTCTGCGGGAGATTCTACTGTAACTGTTTCTCAGGATGAAGACACAATCAAGTCTGATATCAAAGAGTTTATCTCTGCCTATAATGATGTGGTCGGCACGATCAATCTTTATACTTCGTATAATACTGACACGAATACCGCCTCAACCTTGACCAATGAGACTTTGGTAAAAAGAATACCTAATGAGCTGCGCAGTCTGGCTACAGGAATTGTCTCCGGACAGCCTGCTGCTGTGAATTCTCTTTTCCAGATCGGGATAGAGGTAGACACTGACGGGACCATGTCTATTGCTGATGAGGCTAAGCTGGACCAGGCAATAGAGGCTTATCCTGATGATCTGGCTGCTTTGTTCAATACCACTGACACAGGGGTCGCCGAAAGACTGGATAATTATCTGGATAATATCCTGGATGCCCAGGGTATGATGAGTGTGCGCCTTAATTCGATCAATGAACGGATCGATGACTTAAATGATAATATTGAAGATTTCGGAGATTATCTGGAAGATCTTCAGGATACTCTTTATCTGAGATGGGCTAATATTGAGGCTTTGATGAATGCTAATCAGACAACATACAGTTATCTGGCAAATTTAATGCCTGCAGCAAGCTCAAGCTGATAGAAGAAGAGAAAAATTTTTTTATTATAAATGTTAGGTAGTGTTAGATATGCTTAAAACCATACATAAAGAGATTATAAATCTGCTGGCCATGAACAAAGCCAGTTATTCTCAGCCGCTCACTTCCAGAAAAATGGCTGAGATTTTGCATGTTAATCCTTCTTATCTGCGGCTGCAGATGATGGTTTTAAAAAAGATCATCGGAGTGCGCAGAGGAAAGCATGGCGGATATTTTTTAAAAGAGGATGTGCAGCAATGGATACATTCCAATCTGAGCAAGAGCTGAAAAAAATAATCACGATTTTAAGAAAAGGACAGAAGCACAAGATCGTCAGTATAATACCTGATCTGACCTCTGTCCTGAAGTTTCTGGCTCAAAACAGGGCAGAACAGGAGATGAAAAAGATCGCTTTATGTACCAGGGCTATTTTACAGAGTTTCCAGTCCGGAGATTTTGTCTTTATGGCTGATATTGTCGAATTTGAACTGTTTCCCCTGATAAACAAGGTTTGTCCTGATGAATAATATTTTAGAACAAAATCTGCAGGCTTTAAAAGAATGCCGGCCCGTATTGTGGCAGAAGATAAACAATATTGCGGAAAATCCCGGGATAAAGGTTTTTGCTTCTGCCAGCGGATCACCCAGCTTAAAAGTAAATAAAATCCATTTGCACAGCGCGTATGATCCCTGGAAAGAAACAGAGTATCTGGTGGAAGAGCTTGATCTGGAAAAGACAGAAGCTCTGGTCATTGTGGGATTCGGTCTGGGCTATCATGTCAAAAAAATATACAAAGATCCTTTTTTCAAAGGAAAACTGCTGATCATCGAAAAAGATTTGGCGATCTTTAAAAAAGCTCTGGAAACGATTGATTTTGTCAATTTGCTGCGTGATCAAAGCGTGATCTTATTTGCCGGAGAAGATATTCCTGATCTGGGCCTGGCTCTGGACCAGCTCAGATTTTTCCGGATAAATCAGATCTGGGCCAGAGTGCTTATTCATCCTGCCAGTAATAATCTTTTTCCTCAGTATTATCTTGAAATTTTGAAAATATTAAGGGGACTGCTCAGTTTCAGCCGGGGCTCTTTTACTGCTTTACAGTTTTTTCAGGATATCTGGCAGGAAAACAGCGTCAACAACCTTTTTCTGGTCACTGATTCTCCCGGACTGGCTCAGGTGCGCAATATTGTTGAGGGAGGTCCGGCTATAATCGTTTCTGCAGGTCCTTCTTTAGATAAAGATATCGAAGAATTGAAAAAGATCAAAGGTAAAATACCGATATTCTGCGTAGGCACTGCTTATAAAGCTTTGTTAAAAGGAGGGATAGAGCCTGATTATGTGGTGGCTATAGATGCTGATCCGATACTTACGGATCAGTTTAAGGATATTGATAAGCCGGAACAAACTGTTTTGTTTGCCGCTGATTTTATCATTCCTGAAGTTATAGAGATGTATAAGCCGAAAACGATTATTTTTGACAGCTGTAAAAATCCTTTTGCGGTTTTTCTGCCTGATTCTCAGAAAGAAAAAGGCATTGTTTATGCCGGGGGATCAGTAGCTCATGCGGCAACAGATATCGCGGTACAGCTCGGGTTTGACGAGATCATCCTGGTGGGCCAGGACCTTTGTCATGAAGGGGCCAGGACACATGCTGCTAATTCTGTGTTTGAAAATGACCGGGTTGAGGCTGAAAATGAGGCAGAATTCGACAAAAAAGATCTGGTCTGGCTTAAAGGTAATTATCAGGAAAAAGTAGTAAGCACCAGGCTGTTTTATGTTTTTGTCACCGGATTTGAACGCTATATCAAGATCAAACCTGAGATAAAGTTTATCAATGCCACCTCAGGAGGAGCTTTTATCCAGGGCACAGAAGTTAAAAGATTGAAACAGGCTGTGGAAAAATACAGAAATAAGCTTTCTACCGGAGAAATAAAAGCAAAGATCTTTCAGGCTTGTGAAAATTTTGAGCCTGATTATCCGGGTTTCCGCCATAGCCTGGAAACAGCGGTCAAAGGATTAAAAGAAGCTGTGTCTGACCTGGAACAGGGATATCAGCGCAGTTTGAAACTTAAGGATATTGTTTCAGACAGGGAAAACAAAGAAAATCTGCAGGAATATGCCCGGAGCCTGAGTCAGGTAGGGAAAGATCTGGAAAACATAGGCAGACGCTTGAATGAAAACGAGTTTATCAAAGTGCTTTTGTTCGGTAAAGGTTATTATGAATTTATTCTTCTGGAAATGGATTTGAAAATGATGAAAACAGAAGTAGAAGCTCAGAAAAAACTCTGCGCTTCAGCTCCTGATATATACAAGGGTTTTCTTGATTCAGCCGGTTTTATTATCAATAAATGCGAAAATTTTTTAAAAAGGAAAGAGTTATGTCAGGAAGCGAAAAATACAAATTAGAAAAACTCAAATCAGCCTCTGACCTGGAAGCTTTGATCATGCTTTATGACGGGATGATGGAAAGACTGGAACAGGCTGAAAAAATGCATCAGGAAAAAAAAGAAAAGGAATGCATAGAAAGGATCGAGTGGGTGATGAAAGCGATCGACGGGCTGCGCTGTCTGCTGAATTTTGAACCTGACCCGGGTCTGGCCCATAATCTTTACAGTCTTTATGAATATATTTATCATCAGCTTAATGTAGCCAAAGCTATGATCAGACAGACTTCGAGCCTTTTGGAAGAATGCCGGGAACTTATCGGTAAAATCAGGGATTCCTGGGTGGAGGCAAAAGAAAAAGGAGGAGATATAACGGAAAAATTCAGGATCAGCTCTACTTCTGAAGAAAAGAATTTTCTTAATATAGAAATTTGAACCTATATATATAGGTAATATATATAAATATGTGGGGGGGGATACATGGTTCATTTTCAATGTTTTATATATGATATAAAGATACCTCCCTGCATTGCATTACAGGGGTAAATATGGTATTTTTTAATTGTAGACAAATAGGTTTTTTAAAAATCTGGATTCCGATAATAGCAAACCCGGAGAAATCCGGTGACGCAAAGCCAAGGCCTAAGGGAATATTTCCTAAGGCAGACCGGTTACCGAAGATGCAGATCTTTTTTTTGTGATTTGTAACCGCGTTATTGGGCTAACGCGGTTATTTTTTTTGTCCGGTTTAAACTTTGGGCAGTTTAAACCGGTAAGAAGGGCTTAGGTAAGGTTAATGAATTATACAGAAACGTACGTAATAGTTGTGGCGTTTTTTTGTGATATAGAACCCGTGTCATTGGGCTGACACGGGTTTTTTTGCGTCTGCTTTAAGCTTTGGGCAGCTTAAGCGGATAAACAGGCTTAGGTAAGGACAAATGGGTAAACAGGTAAGAGAAAACAATTTGTTTTATTCTTTTGCGTCATTCTGCCGTAAGCCTTTGTCTTTTTTCAGCCTTTCTTTTAATTCCGAAAACAATCTGAAGTTTTTTCATAAAGATCAGTCTTTTAATTCCTTATCTAAGCCTGAACACTCTTTTAGTCTTGCCCGGACTTTAAGCGGAGAGTGTTGTATTAATACCTTACCTGAGCCTGAGCGCGCAAACGGGGCCCAACCTCTTGCGCGCAGTATTATTACCTTATCTAAGCCTGAACACTCTTCCAGCCTTGCCCGGGCTTTAAGAGAAGAGTGTTGTATTATTACCTTACCTGAGCCTGAGCGCGCAAACGGGGCCCAACCTCCTGCGCGCAGTATTATTACCTTATCTAAGCTGAAACACTCTTTTAGTCTTGCCCGGACTTTAAGCGGAGAGTGTTGTATTAATACCTTACCTGAGCCTGAGCGCGCAAACGGGGCCCAACCTCTTGCGCGCAGTATTCATTCAGTTAAAAAACAGAACTCAAGAAAGGAGGAAACAGTGGTAAAGAAAAGATTTTTTGCAGCATTGGCCGGGGCCTTGATGATCTGCACAGCAGTATCAGCTCAGGATATCCCGGCAGAAAAACCCAAAGGCATGGGCCTTTCAGTTATGCCCGGGGAAATGGTCATCCAGAACGTGATGCCTGGAAAAGAATTCGATGTCCTGGAAAAAGCAGGGATCACTTTGACTATTTCTAATAATAGTGATAAGGCTCGCACTTATCTTATTGCTCCGGCCAGTCCGGAAAGTCTCAGTTTGCGCAATATTACAGGATATTCTCCTTTGCCTGATCCAAGATGGCTGAGACTGGAGAAAGAGGAAGTGGAGATCTCTCCTTTTTCTCAAAAACAGATAAAAATGTTTATTGCTATTCCCCAGGGAGATAAATATTTCAATCAGAAATGGTGTACTGCTTTGTCAGTGTCTTCCAAACCGGGAGAAAAAGAAAAACTGGCTCTTCAGGTCACTCCGATCTATTACATCGAAACTACTCGTAAAGAAGACTTGGTTGAAGCACCGGCAGGAAAGACAGGGGTTGTGCCGGGAGTTATCAAACTGAACAGACTGCCTTTGGGCCTGAACAAAAAAGCAGCAAAATTCAGGATTTACAATAATGACCAAAAAATTCACCGTTACAAGGTTTATGTATATATGCCTGCATTCGATCCTTATACCAGAAAAGTGATATCTTCGCCCAATTATTTCTGGATCAGGGACGGTAAATGGATCCGGCCCTTAAAGAAAAGAGTCAGGATCAAGCCAGGGGAGAGCAAAGACATAGAATTTGATATTAATATCCCGCAAGAAAGGAGGAATGCCAAGAAATTATATGAAGCATTGGTATTTGTGGAATCTGATCTGGGAGAGATCAGCTTTGTAAGGGTAAAGATGAGTACAGGGAGAGTTCAAAAAAAATGAAAATTTACTTAAGCCTATATCAAACAGCCCGAAAAGGAGGTGATGCCTTGAACCGTAAAATTAATCTGAGCATAGTATCTGAAAAAAAGAAAGGAGAGTACGGTAAAGGGAAAACAAACAGCAAGGAGGTCCTGTTATGAAACGAATGTTGGGGATCATATTTTTATTTATGGTAATGGCAGTGATGGGTACAGGCACAGCCTGGGCTCTGGAATCAGAGGACA
>Ga0272442_10005319_pt1 | contig 17267 bp, 17 predicted proteins | sample SSMForm2O_FD_200262 | JGI IMG/M metagenome (GOLD analysis project Ga0272442, IMG submission 200262) | Marine sediment archaeal communities from Little Sippewissett salt marsh, Falmouth, MA, United States - SSM-Form-2O | ecosystem: Environmental > Aquatic > Marine > Wetlands > Sediment ... | reverse complement strand
CTGGTTTTTTTGTGGTGTTAATTAAGATTCTACCGCCTTTTTTTAAGCCTTTGAGTACATCTACTACATCCATTATGGTTTCATCTAAAACTATGACAACATCTGGTGTTGTTATTTCAGATCGTAGATGTATTTCTTCTTCTGAGATTCGTGCAAATGCCCGTACTGGGGCTCCTCTTCGTTCTGCTCCAAAAAATGGAAATGCCTGAACACCAATGTTACCATCGTTTAATGCTGCTGCGACAAGTAAGTTCGCTGCAGTGACAGAGCCTTGTCCACCTCTTCCATGAAATACAATTTCTACAAGTGATTCAGATGACACAAATATTACCTTCCCGAATCCCGGAATGAAAATCTTGCATATAACTGTTTTGAATGGTGATATCTTCTAAAACAAGGTTTTTTTATTTGATTGAATTTAGTTTAGATGTCATAGTAACATTTTTATCTCTGCGGTCATCAATTTTTAGTTCTGTAATAACTCGTTTTGCCCCAGCATCCACTACTTTTTTATGGGCTTTTTGGACTATGGTAAAAAGGTGCTCTAGATCGTCTGTTTCGATGATTGTTGCCATAGCGTTGGATTCATATCTTATTTTTTCCTCTTTTAGTAGTGCAATTACTTGTTTGACATATGTGCTGAGACTTGTTCCCATTCCTACGGGTGCAATGCTTAGTTGTGCTATTATCATTTTAAGTTCCCAATGTGATAACTTAGGTTTTTATTAATTAATTTTACTCTTACAGCACAACTTAGTTATACAAAAATATATATTTATAAATATCCATTTTGATATCTACATGTATATAAAAAATTGATAAAAAATTAATGTATAGTCTCAATCGTTTCAGATTCAGTTTTAGGGATTTGTTTTTTCATAAGTCGCCGGTTTGTTTTTTCAAGTTCTTTAATCTCTTCTTTTACAATATCAAGAATCCCAATAACCGAGATAATGTTTAATTGAGCAGAATAACGCCGGCAGGTTTTCATTAATTCACCATATAATCGTGCTTCAATAGCTCTATACTGTTTAAGCATCGTATCATCTCGAGATGGTTTTTTTTGCTCTGCCATTTCAAACCCCAGATTACGTAATAAGGTACAAGCTTAAAATGTTACCTGAAAAAAAAAACCAAATATTATTTGATTCGTTTTTTCATGAAGTCTTCTATTTTATTAAAAGCTGGCTCTAAAATATCAATTGGGGGTAGTATAACTGCTCTAAAATGATCTTTACCATATTGTTCACAAAAACCTGATCCAAAAACAACAAGAACATGTGCTTCATTTAACAAATCTAAAACAAATTCCTTATCATTTTTCCAATTCCCTTGTTGCATTGCCTCAATTTTTGGGAAAATATAAAACGCTCCATCTGGTTTTGCAGTTGAAATACCCGGTATTTCATTGAGTCGTTTATACGAAAAATCACGTCTAATTCTCAGTTTATCATTCATTTCTTTTATATGGTTTTGAGGTCCTTTTAAGGCTTGAATTGCACTTTGTTGACATACTGAGTTTGCACAAAGACGAGATCGTGCTATACGCATAAAAGCATCTTGAATTTCATCAAGTTCTCCATTATGATAAAACAATGAATATCCTAAACGCCATCCTGGGACCAAATACACTTTTGAAAATCCATTTAACGTTACCACCGGTACATCATCTGCAAGAGCAGCTGTTGCAGTTTGTTTTCGATCATATGTGATATCATCATATATTTCATCAGAGATAACAAGTAAATTGTTCTCAGCTGCAATATCTAAGAGTTCTTTTAAAACTTTTTCTGAGTATAATGCACCTGTGGGATTGTTTGGGTTAATGATGACAATCCCCTTTGTTTTAGGAGTTATTTTTTTGCGTATATTATCAATATCTGGTTGCCATCCATCTGATTCAATAGTATGATAATGAACTGGGTTATAGCCATTAAATCGGCATAAGAGATCATATTGCGGATACGTTGGACCTGGCATGAGTAGTTCTTCACCAGGGTTGAGTGAAACATTTAAAAGTATCTGTAAAGCTTCTGTTACACCTGCACAGATACACACTTCATCTAACTGATATAACACATTATTTCTATTTTTTTCACGATCAATAATTGCTTCTCTAAGTTCAGTGTAGCCTTCAGAAGGAGTGTAGCCATTATGGCCATCAAGCGTTGCTTGATAAAGGGCTTCTTTCATGTGTTGTGGAGTGTCAAAATCGTATTTATTTGGGTCACCGATGTTTAAATGTAATACTTCAATGCCCTTTTTCTTTAACTTTCGAGCGGGAATTAATACTTCTCTAATTGCATAAGATATGCCTTGTGTTCGCTGTGAAGCTTTAATCATAGTAATGCTGTCATCTACATTATAGATAAAAACTTGATGGTAATAAAAATTGTTTCTTGTGTTTATGATTCATCGGTGACAATACATTTAACCAATTTTTTATCTTTGATGTACGATAGATTCTCACGAACAAGAATCACAGATCCATCTTTACGTTTATGAATCGTTTTAAAATCAATGCTTCCTTTCTTTTTTACGGTGTCAATTTTTGTTTTCATATCATTTTTTGTTTGAAGAGCATCAAAATCAGTGACATTGAGCGATAACATCTCACCTTTGGTATAACCTAGGTTTTTGTACATGTTTTCGGTGCAATCAACAACATTTGCTTGTTCATCAAAAAGAAAAACTGAATCAAACTCATGTTTCGTCCATTTATCCTCTAAATTGAAATCAAGGGTTTGTGTGTGAGTTTTAGTGGTTTTCTTTGTTATTTTCACATCTTTTACTTGCTTGCTTTTCATCTCCGATATCTTTTCATTTAAATTCTCAATTGTTTTTTTAGCATTTTTATAATTAGTGATATCATGTACTATTCCTCTATAGCCTTTAAATTTTCCTGTTTCGTCAAAAACAGGATCTGCATTGAGCAGTATACATACTTTACCACCATTTTTATGTTTCAACCATAGTTCTAGATTTTTTATTGGACTACATTTTGTAGAATCAGAAAACTTAGTTTTCATTATTTTTGCACCATCAGGCGTCATTAAATCAAAGATGCTTTTCCCAAGTATTTCCTCAGGTTTGTAACCTAATGCTTCATAGATTTTTGCAGAGCATCCTGCATGAATACCTTTACCATCAATTTCACACACCCAGCCATCTAAGTTTTTAAGTAAACTTTGATATTTTTCCTCTACTTGTTCTTTTGCTTTTATGGTTTCTTCAAAGATCTCTCCTTTTTTTACTCCTACTTTGTGTATAGCAAGTTTTAAACTTGTCATGACTCTATTTAGTGAGCTTGTTAACTTATTTATTTCATAGATTTCACTTTTTTCTAATTGAACATCTAAGTTTCCTTTGCTTATTTCATCAATATTTTTTGTTAATTTTGCAAGTGGCCTGGTTATAAAATGAGCAATAACAAGTGAAACACCAAAAGTCAATGCTATAATCAAACAAATAAGAGCTAACGATATCAATTCAAAACCGATGAATCCACCAATAATCCCAACTGGTATGACTGACACAGTCAAAAACATAAAAATTAAAAGTAGTTTTAATTTCATTTTGCCATCTCACCTTCAAATTCCTTATTTTTTTCTTCATTATTATTCATTGATTTAATATTTTTTAGCTCGTTTCCAAATATTTTTAAAACATCATTTTTAAAACCTTCAACTTGTACTGTATTGATTATACCTTGGTCGTATAATGTATCAATGTATTGGATGATATCATGTTTCCAAAGAGAGTTTTGATTTTTTAATGTTTCAAATTCTACTTCCCCCATTGGTCCTAAAGTTAAATTAAATATTTTTTTAAGTTTTCGATGGAGGTCGGATTTAGCTGAAAACAACACTTTGATTGGCTCTATATCATGAACTGGTTCATATGGTGCTGTAAAATAAAAAGTACTTCCTTTACCTTGTTCGCTTTCAACCCATATTCTTCCTTTTTGAGATTCAACAATTCCTCTACAAATTGCTAGTCCAAGACCGGTTCCACCATGTTTTCTTGAAAGTGTTTTTTCAACTTGATAGAATGGCTCAAAAATTTGTATTTGATCCTCAGCTGAAAGACCGACTCCACAGTCTTTCACGCTGAATAACACATGGTTTTTTTCTGGTACTGCAGTAACGACAATGGTACTTCCTTCATCTGAAAATTTTATTGCATTACTAACAAGATTTCGTAGTACTTGACTTAGGCGGTCTGGATCAACTTGTATTTTTGGGATTTTTTCTGCATTTACAACCAGTTTTATGTTTTTTTCATGGGCAAATCCCATCATGAAGTTAACAGTCTCCTCTATAGCCTCTTTAATATCTGTTTCTTTAAACACAAAGTTTAGTCTGGCTGCTTCAATGCGCGATATTTCTAGGAAATCGACTATGATTTTATCAAGTCTTTCCGCGTTTCTAAGTATTATTCCCAGGCTTTCTTTTTGTTCTTTGGTAAGTTTTCCAAAATATTCGTTTTCAAGCATTTGCAGTTGTGCTTTCATTGGGGTCATTGGTGTTCGCAGCTCATGAGATGTTATACTTAAAAACTCTGTTTTTGCGCTGTCTATCTGTTTTCTTTCTTCTTCCATGCGACTTAATGCTTCTGTGGTGCGGTTGAAAGCTACGCCTAACGCCTCTATTTCATCATCTGTTTTAATATTGGCTCGTATTGAAAAATTCCCTTTTTCAATTTCCCGGGTTACCTGATGCAGTGTTTTGATGGGTTTTGATATTGACCGTGATACAAAAAACCCGATTACTCCAGCGTTAGCTGCTATTAATGCAATGATAAGTACTGCTGTTGATCGCAATAGTGTATTTTGTTCAATGAAGATTTCTGTTCCTGCATTTAATTGTGCTGCAGATATTAGATAAAAAAAGCCTATTCCCATGGCTGGTGCTACTATTGCTACCAGTATGAAAAGGATTGTTATTTTTCTGTTTATTGTTCCAAATAGTTTCTTTTTTAGGCTGAATTCTTCGTCATCCATTTTTTTTGTCAGTCCTCTTTTTTTTTGTGGTTAAGCCATATTAAAATCTTTTAAGGTTTTACTTATTGTATCTACCAGTATTTGCGGGGAAAATGGTTTTTGGACAAAACCATTTACTACACTCATATCTACTTCTTTTTCTGGTTTGATTGAAACAAGAACTACTGGAATGTTATGGTTAAGTCGTTCACGCAGCAGTCTAAGCAAGTCAAGCCCTGAGAGATTTGGCATCATAATATCAATTATTATGAGATCAATTGAGGCGGTTGAAATCTTCTCTAATGCTTCTTCTCCACCGTTTGCGGTTACTATTTCGTATCCTTCTCTGGTGAGAATCATGTACATTGATTGTAGATCATCTGGTCGGTCATCTACTATCATTATTGTTTTCATTTTACCACCAATGTGTAATTTTTTTTTTGTATAGTTAAATAGAATTCACACGCTTCAATTGGATTTGGTTGACTAATTTTTTGCATCCCATCACGTATATGAATTCTCATCAACTTTAAATATGTTTTATTGGTATAAAGTTTTATATATATTTAATTTTACCAAGCTAGGTTTCTTCGTAGTTCGACCATGTGCAGGTTGACTCCCATCTCTTCTATCCGGATTAGATAAGTTTCTCCGAGATTTTTTTTGAATTCGTCTATAAAGTGTTGTCCTGCTTCTTCACCAAGGTATGTAATTATTTCCTCTATGAGTTTTTGTATTGCTCTTCCTGCATCTACGGGGCTTACTTTTTCTATATCAAATAGTATGGTTATTGCTTCTACGCCATCTGAGTATCTATTGCTGTCAACAGTGATGAATTTAAGGAATTCAAACCGCGTGTTTATCTTTTTTAAGACTTCATCAATTGCTAGTACTGCGTAGCTTTGTGTACTTGCTTGTGTTAGTATTTCTATTAGCGCTTCAAATACATGTCGGAAAACGGATTCATGTCCCGTTTGAAGAAGGATTTTTAGATCTACACCGATTTTTTCTAGTTTTGTTAGATAGGTTTTTGTAATTCGGTTTTTGAATTTGGTTACAAATTGGGGACCTGCTTCAGTATTTACTGTTTTATTTGCTTCTATGAGTATTTTATTTACTACTTCACTTATCTTGCTTGTTTGTATGTTGTTGACTTCTTCGGAGAGGGTTATTAAATCTACATCTTTTATTATTGATATGTCATTGATGTGTACATACTGTAAAAACTCGTATTTTGTGCTGAAAAGATTAAGTGATTTCACGATTGTTGTATATGCTTCTCGTCTATTTTTCATGTCTTGAATGACTTCAAATGTGACTTCTAATACATTTTTTAGTAAATCTGAGTTGGTAATAAATTCTGTTTTGATTTTTTTTCTGTCAAGTAAATATTTGAATTGTTTTGAGTCGAGGTTTACACCATGATCTATTAATATTTGATCGTAGGGATCTCCTATGTCTTCTTTGAGTTCTCTGAGGAAATAAAAGTCTGCTGCTTTTCCGATGGATGCTGTGAGAATATCGATTATTTCATTTATTGCATTGCATAACTGTTGTGTTTGGATGTCATTTATTTCAGGTTGAATGCTTATCAGTTGTAGGGTGTCTACGTATGATGTTTCTTTGATGTCAATATATTTTAGGAAATAGTATTTTTCTAGTATTTTGTTTTTAATGGTGGAAACGCCGACAATTGCATATGCTTCTGAGGATCGTCTGCCGATTATATCAATTAGAGATCTGAAAACATGTAGTGCTAAATCTGAATTTTGTACTTCGTCTGGCATCCATATCCCAAGTTTTTTTGTTTTAATGTTTTATATAAGTGCATTAAAAAATATGAATTATGTTATTAAATGTTCTTATTCTTTTGACTAATAGTGTTATTTTTTTTGTGATAAATAGTTTGTTTTATATTGTAATACAGTGATTAGGGATATTGTGCAAGGTGGTTTAAACGCAGAAAAAAGTGATGATTGTTGATGATGAACCTGATATTTTGACTTCTGTTGGTCAGGTATTAGAAGTTAGTGGTTATAAGGTTACTAAAGCTAATAATGGAAGGGAATGTTTAGAGAAGCTTGAAAATGAGGTTCCGGATGTGGTTGTGTTAGATCTTATGATGCCGGATATGAGTGGTTGGGATGTTGCTGCAAAAATTAAAGAGAATCCTGAGTGGAATAATATTTTGATTATTTTTTTAACTGCAAAAGGTGATACGATGAGTGTTGGTATGGGTAGTCTTACCTCTGAGGATTATATTGTTAAGCCTTTTGATATTATTGATCTTAAAAAAAGAATTGATAGTGTTTTTGAGAAAATAGGCGAAAAAACCTAATTTACATATATATTTTTGTATATTCTTTTGTATACTTTATTTGAGTGAGAGGAGGTTTAATTTCATGGTTTCGTTAAATTCTCTTTGTATGGTTCCATCTATTTGTTCTATAACACCTTCAAAGGTTGCACTGACAACTGCTTTGTTTAGATGCCCGCTATATGATTGATGTTTGGTATCACAAATGTTTATGTGTAGATGTAGATAAATGTCGTTATTCATTGTTGTGATATTGCCGTATAATGGCGCTATTTCATGATCATCGGTAAAGGTTTTGGAGTGGTATGTTTTGGTTTTAAGTTCAAATAATCCAATGCTTACATTATTTGTTGCTCCTAGGCCGGTTATAGTTCCTGCTGTTATATTATGAGTTTTACAAAATTTTTTAAGTGTTTCTACGATTTCTTCACCAGGATCAATTCGTATAATATATTTATTTTTTATTTGTTTATACTGCATATTTCTCAGGGCAGGTAATTATTTATTGGTTATAAATAGCTTATATTTACAGTTTTCACAAAGCCAATATTGATGGCCTGGTAGGTCGCCTTTAAGCTGCATTGGTGAATTACATTTTGGACAATGACCTGGTTGATTGTATTCTTTTTGTTTGTGTTTTAAGAGGTGCATCCTTTCACAACCTAAAAATATATCATTTATAATTTATTTATAAGTTTTTCTACCAAAAGTAATAAAAATATTGTAACATTTGTTTTATAAAATAGTAAAACGATACGAGCCGCCGGAGGGCTACCGGCGTATAAGTTATATTCCCCCCACCTAATTTCACTAACTAATAAGGATTAATAATAATTCTTTTATAACCCTGCTAAACACTTGGTTTAAAAAACTATACACATTTGGAAATTGTGAGGCGAATAAATTAAGGATAGGGGCATTTCTTGGCATAATAACTCTCAACGTACTCCAGTCGCTCTCATAATCAAAAATATCTTTTGCTTTCACTTTAATTCTATAAAATCCTAATCGCGACCACGTATGGTTTAATATCACGTCATCACCAGAGCAATATGGTCCAATCCAACCACTATCATTTCCATCTCCCCAGTTAACAAAATAGTATACACTATCATTATTTTGATCAATTGAAACAAAAGAAAAAGTATATTCAACTCCAATCATTCCATAATTGGGCCCATCAATCTCAGGTGGATAAGGTGGATGATTAAGCTCTTTTGTACTGAAGTTCCATACTGGACCGCTTGCTGATGAGTCATGATCATCCCATGCAATAATCTTCCAATAATATTCAGTATCATAATCAAGTGAATCATAAGGCGCATACGAATCTTCAGTTTGGTTACTAATAATTTTTGGTGGAGGATTACTTATTCCAAAATAAACATCATATGTTACAGTATCGCCGATGTCAGGATCTCCTCCCGACCAACTTAAAATTGCATCTATATCTACCATGGTCGAATTATTTTCTGGATTGGGCGCATATGGTGTAAAAGGTGGTTCTTGCCCGCCGGGAAGTTTATTCCAACAGATATTGAGATCTATTAGTCGATTATCAACCCAAGCAATACCACCTTTATGAATTTCAATGCTATTTTCTTCTGCAACTACCGTTCCTTCTACATCATTAATTTGCAGAGGTTGAGACCAAGTCTCCCCACCATCTGATGATTTTATAAGATATAGGTTGTTATTATTGATATAAATACATAAATATGATTCATTTATAGCTTCAATATCCGGATAAATTCCTTCAGCTATCATAACTGTATTCCAAATATTACCTTCATCTGATGTGATATCACAACATATATTACCATTTGATTCATAGGCAACTGCAATATTTTGTTTATCAAGTGCTGAAATTGATGGGTGTGTACCATCTGATAAATATTTTTGATAAGTAGGTTTTTCGATATCTTGCTGTATTGAAGGTTGCATCATTTTCCAAACAATTTGATCAATGTCAGTAGTTTCATTATGGTATTGCCATACTATGTGAAATCTATCATTAAAATTATGCATATCTGGATCACTTGCCGGTGCAGTCTTGAAATGAGATTGCCCATCCCATGATATGCCTTGTTTTTTTAATGAGATATCTGTATAGATAATAACTGGGCAATTTGGTACATTATATCCATATTTATTAAACCAATGAATAGCAAAATGATATGGACCATTATTATTAGGATCATGATTCCAACCATTATCATCAACAACAGAATAAGTAAGATCTGGCATCCCTCCACTAGGCCATGTATAAAATTCCCAGGTAGACGGATCCAATGTGATATTTGGAATTTTATAACCACCTAGTAAATTATCTTCATGTGTTATATATACTCCAAATAAACCCTCATAATCATCTGGTTCAGGTCCTTTAGTAAATACAGTATCGCAATAGAGAGCAATAGATGTATAAGGGGGGGAAATCAAATGATGTACCCATGTTGAAGGATCTGTAGGCTTATCAGAATAAGCAATTCCCATATCAGATGAAGTTAAATCCTGTTCATTTGTCCACGTGATTACAGTGTTACCAAGATTATCCATAGTTAATGAAGGAAAGTGGTCGTTTCCCTCAATATCAAGTATAATGTTACTACCTCTATCTGTGTTTGTTTTATTTCCCCCAAGTGAATTGTATATTGTAAGATTTTGTTCTTTTAGACTTACTATTGTTGGTGTAATATTGGCTAAAAATAATACAAGGATTATGACAAAAACTAATCGGTTCCATCTTAATTTATTTTTTTGCATAAGTTTTTCCCCTAATTGCTTTTCTATAGAGGATTCTGTTATATAAATGTTTTATTGTTAATAAAAAAGTGTTTTTGGGGTTAAAAGCCCCCTATCCTTTTTACATGAGAAAGAGGCTTTTACAGGAGAAAAAGTGGGGTGATGAGCCGCCGGAGGGATTTGAACCCTCGACCTGCTGATTACGAATCAGCCGCTCCACCATCTAAGCTACGGCGGCAGATGTTTTGCTGAGAATAAACTTTGATAATAAATAATTGCCTGCCAATTCTGCAAAGATTATTCCGTAATATCTTTTTACCGGAATGTAATATAGGTAGTAATGCCCAAATAGGTAGGAGTTGGAATAAAAACAATGTCAAAAGGTTTTCCACACAAAATTGCCGAATGTGTTGGTCTTTGGTTAGCTGAAGGGGATAATAAAACAAAAAGTGAAATCACATTTACAAATAATTGTTTACCTCTTGTAATCTTTTTTTATAAAGTAATAAAACGGAAATTTTCAAATGAAAAATTAAAACCGAGAGTATACGTTTATAGAACCCATAACGAAGTTGTTAATATACCAATGAAATGTAAAATAAATTATTATCAAGATATTAGAGCCCGTAAACCATATTATATTTATAGAGTCGCATCTGTTAATATTCTCAAAGAATGGAAAAAAATATCGCAAAAACAGGAGGTGATTGTATTGTGAAAAATATGATATGTGGGGTTGATGAAGCGGGTAGAGAATAGTAGGTATAAAAACTAAAATAAATAGCCGCTGTTCGCCCAAAGGTCCTGTTGTTGGCCCACTTGTAGTTGCCGGAGTAAAAATTAAAGGCGATACAGAACTAATTGAGCTTAATGTTAGAGATTCGAAAAAAATCTCTCCTAAAAGACGAGAGTTTCTATCAAATAGGATAAAAGAACTTGCGGTAGACTATGAAATAATCAGTATTTCTGCATCTGATATCGATGATTTGCGAGAACAGATGACGCTTAATGAAATTGAGTTGAACGCTTTTTGTAAAATAATTAACAGGTTGAAACCTGAAATTTGTTATGTTGATTCTGCTGATGTAAACGAAAAACGTTTTGGTTTGGATATTCAAAATAGACTGTCTTTTAAACCTAAGATAATCTCTAAGCATAAGGCAGATGATATGTATCCTATTGTTGGAGCTGCATCTATTCTTGCCAAAACAGAACGTGATAGGTCAGTTCGTTTGATTGAACAAGAACTGAGAAAAAAGCTTGATGTTCCTTTAGGAAGCGGTTATCCTGCAGATCCGTTAACTAAAAAATTTTTGAAGACATGGGTGAATACGTTTGGTAATCTTCCTCCGTATGTTCGTCATTCTTGGAAGACTGCTCAGAAACTTATACAGGATAATAAAATAAAGAAACTTGATGATTTTTAAAAATTATGTGGCAGAAATGCCAGCGGATGTAGGGGCTGGCATTGTCCCCCATATCTTTCGTCTCATTAATCATAGTATGTTTGTCGTTGTTTATATATGTGAGAGGGGGTTGAGTGAAACTATTAAAAAAGATATTTTTTTATATATATAAGTATACTCTTTATTGATTTGTTTCCTGGAATTCTTTCAGATACTTTGCAAGGGCTTGTACACCTTCAGTCGGCATTGCATTATAAATTGAAGCTCGCATGCCGCCAATAGATCTATGTCCTTTCAAACCTACAAGGCCATGTTTTAATCCTTCGGCTACACATTTTGCTTCAAGCTCAGGCGTGGGAAGGTTAAATGTTATGTTCATTAGCGATCTTGAATCTTTTTGTGCATGACCTCTATAAAATCCGTTTGAGCTATCTATTACATCATAGATTATTTTTGCTTTTTTTCTATTTATTTTTTCAATCGCGAAAACCCCTCCCAAATTTTTGAGATATTCAAGGGATAGTTTACACATATAGATCGCCCAGCAAGGACCAGTATTAAACAATGAATCTTTTTCTGCATGTGTTTTATAACGTTGCATGGTTGGCGTGTTTTCTGGCACTCTATCTAATAGATCCTCTCGTACAATAACTAGTGTCACGCCTGCAGGACCAATATTTTTTTGTGCACCAGCATAGATTACACCAAATTTTTTTGGGTCAATTTCTTTGTCCATTATATCTGAAGACATATCACAACATAGCGGTACATTATCTGGTACGTTTGGGTATTCAAAAAACTCTGTTCCATAGATAGTATTATTTCCAGTTATATGAGCGAATGCTGCGTTATCGCTGAATTGTATGTCTTTTGGTATGTATGAAAAGGTTTTATCTTCTGAGCTTGCTACTACATTTACGTCTCCATAAAATTTTCCTTCTTTTATTGCTTTTTTTGACCATGCTCCTGTGTTTACATATTCCATTGGTTTTCCAGGCATTTGTAAGTTTGTAGGAAGCATATAGAATTGTGTTGACGCGCCGCCTTGCAGCCACAATATTTTGTAGTCGTTTGGTATGTTCATGAGTGTTCTAACTAGATTTGATGCTTCTGTATGGACTTCGGTGTACTCTTTTGATCTATGGGAGATCTCCATGAGTGACATACCAGTGTTTTTAAAGTTTAATAAGTCTGTTTGTGCTTTTTTTAATGCAGGAAGTGGCAAAGTTGCAGGTCCTGCATAGAAGTTGTATGCGCGTTTGGTCATGTTTTCACCTTCTTTTTTTTACAGCTGGTATCTATAAGTGAGATTTAAAGGAATCGGATTGAGATGCATATATCTCATAAAATTAACATATGTTAATATTTTTACATATGAGAATTTTTTTTCTTCTATAAGTTACAATTGTAAAATATTTTCAATCTAAAAAAAATAAATATAAAAAAATTAGAATATTTATATTCTTATGGAGAAAAAATCATGTTAATATAGCTCAGACAAAAATTATATAAAGGGTGTTAATTACATATAGTCTTAGCAAGCTAGTATAACATAATAAAATACTAACTGCAATTTAGGGGGTAATACTTAGATGAAAGCACAAGTAAAAATATCAATCTGCATAGGAATAGTTTTATTATTTGTTTTATCGGCAACTGCATCATCACAAGATCTGCAAACCGCAACAATAAAACAAATAAATGGCAACCAAACAACAAATGTTGATGAAGACCTTGATCCATTAGTAGATATCATAGTAACCGTTGAAATACAAAAAATCAGATCACTTGAAAAAAACGACAGACAACTTTTTTCTAGAGAAAAAATAGATCCATTTAGCGACCCTGATTTCTACGTAAAAGTATTCATAAACGATGTTGAATTTGAAAGTCCAATCTGGAGAAACACAAAATATGTATATGACCCACAGTGGTCAGCAACCTTAAATGTTCCAGATGATCAAGAAAACGTTTCAATAAAAATACAGCTCTGGGATTGGAATATAGGAATAGACACACTCTGTGACATCAGCAACGACAGATACGGCGTACCTAAAGATCTAAAAGATGTTGAACTTACCTACGACATTAAAACTGGTCATTGGTACGGCGATGACTTCACCGCAGATGACGCACTCGATGCAGATCCCAGTGGATACGGCCGATTAAACGGATGTGATGATGGAACGATATACCAACGTGATCATGACTGTGAACTCTGGTTTAACATTTACCAAAACGACAAAGACAATGACAATATACCCTACTGGACTGAAGTAAATATCTATGGAACTGACCCATTAGTAAACAACACCGGCGATGACTCTGATGGTGATGGAGTACCAATTGAATGGGAACATAAATGGGGAGTTTTCTATCATCGATGGTGGGGTACACCAATCTGGATGTATGATCCATTCAAATGGGAAGATCACAAAAATATTGACCTTGATCAAGATGGCCTAGACAACTATGAAGAATATCTTACATCCCAATGGGGTTCCGATCCATTAAGAAGAGATATTTTTTTGGAAATGGACATGATGGAAGATGGTCCTGATGGCATACACAGTGAAGTACCTGACGGGGCAAAAGAACTCCTGCGAACCGCCTATGGCAGACGAAACATAGTATTCAATATGGATGATGGATGCATGGGTGGTAGTGATGTAGTTCCTTTCTCAGAAGATCTCAACCAAGACGATCTACATAACATCTACTGGACTTATTTCTTACATGAAGATGAAAACAACTGGAGACGAGGAGTATTTCGATATGCAATAATTGCGTATTATTCAAATCCTGGTGGATTTGTATTCTGGGGTGGTGTTGGTCCATACCTTGATGCACTTTTAGTCTCAAGTAAATATTTTGAAACAGAAAAAATCAAACCAAAAACACAACACAAACGAGATATTGTATACGCCAGTGCAATCATGCATGAAACAGGTCACACACTTGGAATATACCACAGTAACACACCTGGATGTGACGACCAAGAAGGAAAATTCCCCTGGCAACTACACTGGTGGAAATGGCGACCGTACATTAGCGTCATGAACTACGGCTACATGTACAAAATGGTTGACTACTCAGATGGCTCTCGTGGAAGAAACGACTTTGATGACTGGGATAATATCGATTTAACCGCGTTTCAAAGAGCCATGTGGTAAAAAAACCAACATCTAAGATTTACGGTGATAACAAACAAATATTTATACTATATAAAACCATAATAATGACTATTGGTAAGCCATGGGACAAAAGATTACAACACTAACACTCGTAACTCTTCTAATTTCTTTAGCATTTACGTCGATTCAAGCATCAACGACACTAAATTCCACTGTTATATACGTCGATGATGACAACATCATAGGACCATGGGACGGATCAGAAGAACATCCGTACAACTGCATTCAAAAAGCAATCAATAGTTCAACTCAAGATGACACCATCTTTGTTTTCAACGGTACGTATACTACGCCTTTAACCCTAAATAAAAGTATACAAGTAATAGGGGAAAACCCAAAAAAAACAATACTGAATGGATGCAACACTAACACCATTATACATATCACATCCAACAATGTACTACTACAAAATTTTACCATAAAAAACACCTCAGGAAACCCACAAAGCTCAGCAATACAAATTTCTTCACACAACACCACCCTACAGAACTGTACACTGCATACATGCAAAAAAGCAATAGCACTTTACAACACCTCACACACGAAAATAGACAACTGTACACTACACTCAACAGGAGAAGCAATACATCTCATAAACACAGACAACACCACAATAAAATCATGTGTCTTTGGTTACAACGGCATTGCCATAAACATTTTACGTTCACACAACACCAAATTACAAAACAATTACCTTCACACCAATGGTATAGCCTGCTATATAAATGGGTCTAACCATGTTTTAATCACCCATTGCAACATAAGCGACAACAGTGCAAACCTCGGCGGAATTATCCTGCAATCAAGCACAAACATAACTGTTAAAGACTGTATCATTAACCATAACGGAGCAGGAATATCCACGTTTACCTCCCACGATATAACAATCACTCAATGCAGTTTACATCAAAACACACACTTCGCAGTAGCCATACGAAAAAGATCACAGAACGTACGCATCCAACAAAGCACTATACTCCAAAACTACAGATATGCCATTTACGTCGTAGATAACAGCCTCAGCACAGTGACCCAATGCACAATTTATGATAATATCTTATATAACTTATATGTTAAACAATCACGATGCAACGCCCGTAACAATTTTTGGGGGACACTTCATGGGCCATCAATAATAAATCTACGATCTAAAGGAAAAATATCTCTAAACCCCTGTAACCTAAAAACATATCCATTTAACCTACGACCAACAAAAGATGCAGGGTCAACATGGAAAACAAATGAAAAATATCTACACCGCGACATACAACAAACCACACCCACCACAATAACCATTAAAGGCAATGACACAGACAATGATGGCGTACCCGACTGGTGGGAAGACAAATGGAGCTATAACGCCCTTTCATGGGATAATCACAGTACGTTAGACCCAGATAACGACGGACTAAACAATATTGAAGAATGCTATACAGATAAATATGGTTCAAATCCTTTTGTAAAAGATGTTTTTGTTGAAATTGACTGGATTGCACAAAAAACAATGTCGTCAGCATCAAACAAACCAAATACCAATCTAATCGATGAAACAAAACAACTATTTCGCCAACGAAACATAACATTGCATGTAGATATCGGAGAGCTCAACGGTGGAGAAGAACTACCATACATCTCAAATTTCTCATATGTAGACTTATTTAAGATGTACTGGAACAATTTCTTAGACAACGACATTAACAACCCAAAAAAAGGCATATTCCACTACGGAATAATCTGCGACTATGGGCCAGATGTAAACTTTCCTTTCATGCCATGGACTGGCTTAGACTCATTTCTAATTTCTGCAAGTTTTCTTAAAAAAGAATTACCAAATATACCAAGAGACATGCTAATAATTGGAGGCACAGTACACCAACTAGGCCATAGTTTTAATTTACTCTCAGACGTATACACCGGCATTGATAACACTGAAACATTAAATCCCTTTTCACTACACTACTGGAAATATAAAAACTACAAAAGCACCATGAATTATCGCTACAAATATACAATCCTTGAATACTCTGATGGATCACATGGACGAGGAGATTTTAACGACTGGGACAACATTAATTTATCATTTTTTAAAAACACAAGTTTTTTCTAATTTTTAAACAAAAAAATTTAACCACACAATGTATCTTCCTTTTACACTATGGATGTAAAAAAACTATTTCCAATTGTTGGTATAACCATATTAATATATATCCTATATACAACAGACATAGGGGAAATAGTAGCAGTTTTTTCAAAAATTAACCCACTATATTCATTTCTTTCAATTTTATCTATTATACCCGTACTATTTCTATTGATCATCCAATGGCAATGTGTACTAAAAAAACAAAAAATCCATGTGAGCAAAATATACAGTGTCAAAAACATGCTTATAGGATATTTTTATGGATTTATAAGCCCAGGAGGTCTTGGTGCATACACACGTGCGCTTTATTTGCAGAGTGAAAGTAAAGAGCCGCTGCCAAAATGTCTTTCAAATATAATTATTTTTAATGCAATAGATATCTTAACCTTACTGTTCATAGGAGCAATTGGAGGATTAATTCTCAGCAGTATTTTTCCCCATTTATTTTTTATAACCATCTTACTTCTCGTTGCCGTTCTAT
>Ga0272442_10005318_pt1 | contig 17267 bp, 11 predicted proteins | sample SSMForm2O_FD_200262 | JGI IMG/M metagenome (GOLD analysis project Ga0272442, IMG submission 200262) | Marine sediment archaeal communities from Little Sippewissett salt marsh, Falmouth, MA, United States - SSM-Form-2O | ecosystem: Environmental > Aquatic > Marine > Wetlands > Sediment ... | reverse complement strand
CGCACGCGGGAGAGGGCAAAGACGGGAATCTCCGTGTCCAACTTCCACGGCCGCGGCGGGTCGAGGTTGGTGTCCAGGAGGTACCACCGTGGCCAGTCCTTGTACTCGGGCGGGATGCGCGACTGGAACGGATGGGTGTGGGCGGTGTTCGCGACGAGGTTGGAGGCGCGCCAGAACCGGCGCAGCACGTCACTGGTGTACACGCGGTCGACGGCCTCCAGGATGGGGACGAAGTACGGGTGCCCGTCCTCGGCGGTCGTGCCGTGGCCGCGGAACTCCCGGACGACCCTCGGCCGCACCAGCCACATGCCGAACTGGACCAAGGCGGCGTAACGGGCGGGCGTCCACGTCTGGCCCTGTTTGGCGTACCACTCGCGTTTGGAGTGGCGGCCGGGATGGCCGTCCCACGTCGAGAACTCAAACCACCACTTGGGGTCGGCGGGCAGGGTCTCGCGCGCGAGGAACGGCACCCAGTTCATGGATTCGATCTGGGGGCTCCAGACGCGGAAGTCGCTGATGGCGCACCAGTCGTGCAGGTAGTAACTGGGCGACCCGCCGTCCCACACGCCGAGGGCGGAGGTCATCGTCTCGTGGACCATGTACCGGCGATGGTAGGCGGTCCAGCCGTCCCACCGGCCGAGGTGCGACGGGGCCGGCGGGTTGCCGTAGCCGATGAAGACGGCCCGCCGGCGCCAAGCGGGGCTGGCCAACCCCTCGCGCATCCCCGCGATGAGGGCGGCGTAATGCTTGCGGAACGTGCCTTCCGGCCCGGGCCCGCGCTCGTCCGTCTCCTTCGGCTTCGCCTTGGCCGACTCGTTGTTCGAGAGGAAGAGGACCATCGGCGGCTCCGGGTACCACTGCTGCAACTGCCGCATGGCCGGCGTGTCGGTCCAGTCGCGGCCGCACTCGCGCCACGGCCGGACGGGGCCGGCGGGGGAGAGTTTCTTCACGATTTTCTCGGGCGTGACGAGCAGGGGGGTCTTCTCCCTCGGCAACTCGCGATATTTGTCCATCTTATAGAGTAGCGATTCCCACTGCGTGCACACCAGCGTGATGGGCAACCGCAGCGCCGCCATCCGGGCCAGGGGCCCTTCGTAGTACGCGCGGTGCCGCTCGTCGTCGAGGTCCCTCTCCGGCCGGGGGTGCTCGAACCACGGGAAGATGTGGTGCCCGGCTTCCAGCAGGCCGAGTTGGTAGTGCGGCGAGAACCCCGTCCCGCCGCGCTTGTTCCAGTGGCCGGCCAGGGGAAGCGGGTGACCGTCCGGGTCGGCGGTAATGCGGGTGGCCTCGGCCCGGATTTCGTCGGCGAGGCGGACCAGGCGTGCGGGTTCGCCGGCCCGGACCGCACCGGCCAGGAGAAGTGCGAAGACGGCGGCGGGCACGTAGAGTCGCCGGGGCATGGCTTCTCCTTGTTACGGCCGGATGAGGACCTTGATCGCCTCCGGGTCGGCCGCGGCGCGGAGGGCGGCGTCGGCCTCCGTGAGCGGAACCTCGGCCGTGATGAGCGGCTCAAGGGCGAGGTCGGCCTCGGCGAGCAGCGCCACCGCCGCGTCCATCGGCCCGCACCGGGAGCCCACCACCGTCACCTCGTCCACGACGAGCGGCGCCAGGTTCAGCCCGGCCGTATCCGCCACGGTGCTCTTCAGAGCGATGGTGCCGCGCGGCCGGACGAGCCACAGCGCCATCGCCAGGCCGTCGGCGGTGCCGGTGGCCTCGACGACGACGTCGGCGGCCTTGTTGGGCTGGGCGTCATCGGCGGTCACGGTTTCCAGGCCGAGGTCCCGGAGGAGGGCGAGTTTGGGCTCCGACTTGCCGACGACCGTCGGGGCAAGGCCCTGCGCCTTCAGCACTCGGGCCACGAGTTGCCCGAGCCGCCCGTCGCCGAGGATGACGATGTGCTGCTCCGGCGCCAGGTCCACCTGCCGTGTGATCTGGATCGCCGCCGCCAGCGGTTCGGCGAAGACGGCCGCCCGGTCGGGCACCTCGTCCGGGACGAGCACGAGGTTGGCCTCCGGCAGGGCGAGGCGCTCGGCGAAGGCGCCGTCGCGGCGGTCGATGCCGAGCGTGGTCCGCTGCCGGCAGTGGGTCGGCAGGCCGCGCCGGCACATGTCGCACTCGCCGCAGACGCAGTTGATGCCGCCGACGACGCGGCGGCCTTCCATCTCGCCCTCCAGCGCCGTGCCGACGAACTCGTGGCCGAGCACGCCGCGGAAGTCCATGTACCCCTTGACGATTTCCAGGTCGGTCTGGCACACGCCGGCCAGGCGGACGGCGACGCGGACCTCGCCGGGCGGGGTCTGGGGCTCGGGGTGGTTTTGGTCGACGCGGACGTCTCGGCCGTCGAAGACGCAGGCGATCATCGCGCCCTACTCCAGTTCCTTCTCCAGCGGGTCCTTCTCAAACAGGCTCCGGACGAAGTCCGTGATGCCGTGCGTGAAGTGCGGCCGTTGGCTCTCGCCCTTCGGCACCGGCGGCGGGTCGCCGTAGTCCGCGAACGGATCCTCGGCCGAGGCGAGGAACTGGTCCCACGCCTCCGTCTGGCGAGGCAAATCCTGGCCGGTCATGTACCGCAGCCCCAGCCACGCGTTGCGGGCGACGGCCACGTCGTCGTAGGCGACGGCCTGGGCCAGAGCGGCGGCGGCCCGTTTGTCCCGGAACGGCCGGAGGCCCTCCGCGGCAGCGATGCGGACGTCCGTCCGCGTGTCCGAGGCCAGGGCGTCGGCCAGCGCCTCGACGGCCGCCGGGTCGTCGTGCTGGGCCAGGGCGGCGGCGGCGTCGGCCCGCACGTACGGGTCCTTGTCCGTCTCCAGCACGTTGCACAGCGTGGGGACGACTTCCTCGCCTTCGAGCACCGCGAGGCCGCCCACGGCCGCCGAGCGGACCATCGGGTCGGTGTCCGTCCGGGCGACGAGGCAGTACAGTTTGACGACGGAGGGCACCTGGCGGGCCTTTTTGTCCTTGACGATGTCCTGGAGGGCCTCGCGGCGGCGGTCGGCCTGCGGGCTCTGGACCGCGATGACCTGCTCCGACGTCGACGGCGGGAAAACGAGGTCCTTGATCCACCCTTTCATGTCGACCTTCGGCTGCGGCCCTTCGCAGCCGGCGGCGAGGGCGAGCAGGATCACGAGCCCCGCGAGCGAGGCCCATCGCCCACTTCGCCGCCGGGCCCGCCAAAAAGGCGGGTAAACTTGCCCGGCGCGTGTCGTTTCGCGTTGGCATGCGGGACGTCTCACGTCGCCTCCTCCACCGGGTCCGGGGTGGCCGAGAGGGTCTCGGTCGGCACGAGGGTGACCGGCTCGGCCGGGGCGCCCAGGAACCGTCCGCCCACCTCCCGGAACCGGTCCGGGTTGTCGCTGACGAAGAACTGCCACGGGCCGACGGCCTCGCCGGCGCCGGCGTCCGTGTGGGCGAGGCAGCCATCGGCGCCCAGCCGGGCCGCCACGCCGTCGGCGACGGCCTCGGCGGAGTCGACGAGCGGTACGTCGGGGCCCAGCACGGCCGCGATCGCCGGTTTCAGCAGCGGGTAGTGCGTGCACCCGAGGACGACCGCGGCGACGCCGGCGTCGGCCAGCGGGGCGAGGTATTCCTCGAGGACGGCCCGGACGATCGGGTCGTCGGGCGAGCGGCCTTCCTCGACGATCGGCACGAGCAGCGGGCACGCCCGCTCGATGACGCGGACCTCGGGGGCCTGCCTCTCGATCGCCCGGCGGTACGCTCCGCTCGCGACGGTCGCCTCGGTGGCGATGACGCCGATGGGACCGGCCGGGCACGTCGCCAGGGCCTGGGCCACGCCCGGCTCGATGACGCCGAGGACGGGCACGTCCATGCGCTCGGCGAGGGCGGGCAGGGCCGTCGCGCTGGCCGTGTTGCACGCCGCCACGATGCACATCGGATCGTGCCGGGCCAGCAGCCGGCAGGCCTCGGCGGCGAAGCGCGTGACCGTCCGCGGGCTCTTGATGCCGTAGGGCACGCGGGCGGTGTCGCCGAAGTAGACGATCGCCTCGGCCGGCAGCCGCCGGCGGATCGCCCGGACGACCGTCAGGCCGCCGAGCCCGCTGTCGAAAATGCCAATCGGACGTTGCATGGGCCGACTCGTCTGGTGCGCGTGCCGGGCCATGATATCGGCTCGGGCGGGCGAATCAAGCCTCGACGGAAGCCGGGCGGCGTGACGAACGTCGGCGGGGTGCCGCGTGGACCGGGCACGTTCGTGTTCGCCGGCCCGCTCGCGGGCCGCGCGCCGTTTTCGGCGCGCCCTGCAAGCAGAGCGGCTGACTGTGGGAAGTTGTCCCATTTTAGCCGCCGGGCCCGCCAACAACGGCGGGTAAACTTGCCCGGCGCGTGCCGTTTTGAACGGCAGCCGGTTCGACCGGCCCCCGGCCGGGCAAGGCCGGCCGGGGCACGTAGGCGGTGGCCGGCCAATTGTCCTTGACACCCGCCCTCGCATGCTTAATCATACTCCAGGATTAGCGGATTTTTAGCCGATAGATAAGCGGCGGCCCGTTGTGGCCGCTGACGAAACAGGAGACAACGAGAACCCATCAGTGGGAGCGCGGGGCGAATCGGCCCCGTACGTGGTTGAGCCTAAGGCCGTCACCGGCCGCTGCCGACCGTTTGGGGCAGGGGCGGGCGGTCTGATCCGTACTGTAGAGACGGAACCGGGAACCCCCGGCCCGCCCCCTCGGGGCGCGGGTCGCGACGCCGCCGACCGGCGGGAAAGGCAGGCATTCGTGCACGACGCAGGCCGCAACCGTATCGCTTCGCCTCATGAATCAGGAGCGGTCTGCGCCGGCTGAGTCCGCCGGCACCATGGCGCAGGGTCCGGAGTCCGTCGGATCGGCCGCCGCGCGGCCGGGGTTTCTCCACGTCGGTGCCGTTCCCCTTTGCGGTGAAGCGCGCCGCCGGTGTGCGCCTCCGCCGCCTCCCTGGAAAGCGAGTGCTCGATGCATTCCTATGTTCTGTTGGCGCAGGCGACGGAGTTGGTCGTCGCCATCGCGCTGCTGGTTGTGGTGGGCGTCGGCATCGTGGGCGCGGTGCTGTGGCTGAAGAAGCGGGACCGCGAGACGAAGGCGGCCGCCGAGGGCGTCCTGGAGCAGGCCCGCCGCGACGCCGACAGCCTCCGCAAGGAGGCCAAGGTCGAAGCCCGCGAAGAGGCCATGAAGGCCCGCGAGACGTTCGAAAAAGAGGCCGCCGAAACCCGAGAGGAACTCCGCAACCGCGAACGCCAGGTCGTCAAACGCGAAGACAGTCTCGACGCCAAACTCGAAACCCTGAGCCGAAAGGAAAAGGCCGTCGAGGCCGAGCAGAAACGCGTCTCCGGGCTCGAAGACGACCTCAAGGCCAAACACGCCGAACTCGATCAGACCGTCGCCGAGCAGAAGGAGCAGTTGCTGAAGATCAGCGGCCTGGGGGCCGACGAGGCCCGCAGCGTGCTCCTGGAGCGGATGGAGGCCGAGGTCGAACACGAGGCCGCCGCCCTCATCCAGCGGACCACCGAACGGGCCCAGGAAACCGCCGACGCCAAGGCCCGCGAGATCCTCGCCGGCGCCATCCAGCGCCTGGCGAGCGATTACACCTCCGAGGCCACCGTCGCCACGGTCGATATCCCGAACGACGAGATGAAAGGCCGCATCATCGGCCGAGAGGGACGCAACATCCGGGCCTTCGAACGGGCCACGGGCGTGGACGTGATCGTGGACGATACGCCCGGCGTGGTGGTGCTCTCGTCGTTCGACTCGGTCCGGCGGGAAGTGGGCCGGCGGTCGATGGTCAAACTCATCGCCGACGGCCGCATCCAGCCCCCGCGCATCGAGCAGGTCGTCGGCGAGTGCCAGAAGGAAGTGGACCAGGAAATCCTCGAGACGGGCAAACAGGTGGCCCTGGACACGGGCGTCCGCGGGCTGCATCCGAAGGAAATCCAACTCCTGGGCCGGCTGAAGTTCCGGACGTCGTACGGCCAGAGCGTGCTCCAGCATTCGATCGAGGTCTCCGCGCTGGCCGGGATGATGGCCGAGGAACTCGGCCTGGACGGCCGCCTCGCCCGCCGGGCCGGGCTGCTGCACGATATCGGCAAGGCCGTCGACCACGAGGTGGAGGGCGGGCACCCCGAGATCGGGGCCGACCTCGCCCGCCGCTACAACGAGCAGCCCGAGGTCATTCACGCCATCGGCGGGCACCACGAGCCGAACGTGCCGGACATGCTCTACACCACCGTCGTCGCCGCCGCCGACGCGGTCAGCGCCAGCCGGCCGGGCGCCCGGCGGGAGACCCTCGAAAAGTACGTCCAGCGGCTGGAGAAACTGGAGAACCTCGCCGGACGGTTCGAGGGCGTCGAGACAGCCTTCGCCATCCAGGCTGGCCGCGAGGTCCGCGTCGTCGTCAACGCCGACAAGGTGACCGACGATGCGGCCATCAAACTCTGCCGCGATATCGCCAAGGCCGTGGAGGACGAACTGACCTATCCCGGCGAGGTGCGCGTGACGCTGATCCGCGAACGCCGCGTCGTGGAGTACGCGCGGTAGGCGGGAGGAACCATGCAATTCCGCGCCCTGCTCGTCGGCGACGTGGTCGGCCGGCCCGGCCGCAAGACCGTCCGGTCGGCCCTGCCGGGTCTCCTGGCCGCCCACGCCATCGACGTCGTCATCGTCAACGCCGAGAACGCCGCCGGCGGGTCCGGCATCACGCCGCCCATCTTCACGGAACTGCGGGAGCAGGGCGTCGACGTGATCACCATGGGCGATCACGTGTACCGGCGCAAGGAAATCGTGCCGACGCTGAAGGCGTCCGACCGCATCCTCCGCCCCGCGAACCTGCCGGCCGAGGCCGCCGGGCACACCTGGGCCGTCCACGAGAGCCAGTCCGGGTTCCCGTTCGCGGCGACCATCGTGCTGGGACGGACGTTCATGAAACCCGCCTCCTGCCCGTTCCACGCCGTCGAGGCGGTGCTGGAGGAGGTGGGCGAGCGGGCCCGCCTCATCTTCGTCGAGGTCCACGCCGAGGCCACCAGCGACCGCATCGCCATGGGCTGGCATCTGGACGGCCGGGTGACGTGCGTCTACGGCACGCACACGCACGTGCAGACGGCCGACGAGCGGGTCCTGCCGGGCGGGACGGCGTTCATCTCGGACCTGGGCATGACGGGCCCGCACGACGGCGTGCTCGGCCGTCGGCGGGACAAGGTCATCCCGACGCTCATCACCGGCATGCCGCGCCATTTTGACGTGGCCGCCGGCGACCTCCGCCTCCACGGGGCCCTCGTGACGGCCGACACCGAGACGGGCCTGGCCACCGCCATCGAGCGCATCGCCGTGCCCGTCGAGAGTGAGAAGGAAGCCGAGTCCGAGAAGGGCGAATCCGGGAAGGGCGACGGGGCGGGTGAGGAGGGCGGCGAGCCGAAGGGCCAGGGCGACGAAGCGGAGCAGGAGGCCCAGCCTCCCGAGGCGCCGGCCGAGGGCGAGGCGCAGGATTGACGCGCCATAGTGAACCGCCGGGCTTGCCCGGCGCGGCGAACGTCAAGGCGGTGCCGCCTGCTCGGGCAGGCCCGTGTTCGCCGGCCCGCTTGCGGGCCGCGCGCCGTTTGCTTAGCGCGGCAGGCCGGGAGGCCCGCCGCGCGGGAAGTGCACTGGCGGGCAAGCCGCCAGTGGCACCCGTGCACGGCCGGGCAAGGCCGGCCGTGGCACGAGGCTCCTTACGTCCTCGCCTTATGCGTCCCCCGCCCGCGGAGGTACTCTTTGGCGTTCAGGGCGGCGGTGACGCCGTCGGCGGCGGCGGTGGCGGCCTGTTTGAGCGTGTCGGTGCGCACGTCGCCGGCCGCCCACACCCCTTCCAGGCTGGTGCCCAGCCGGCAGGCGTCCGTGCGGATGAACCCGTCCGGCGTCATGTCGACGGTCCCCTTCAGCCACCCGGTGTTCGGGTCGAGGCCGATGAAGACGAACACGCCGTCGCAGTCGTAGGTGCGCTGCTTGCCGGTCTCCAGGCCGCGGAGGACGACGGCCTCGACGCGCTCCTGGCCGAGGATTTCGTCCACGGCCGTGTGCTTCAGGACGGTGACGCGGTCGGCGTGGCGGCCGAGTTCGTCGAGGAGGATTTGCTCGGCCCGGAAGTCCTCGCCCCTCAGCACGAACGTGACGCGGTCGGCGAACTTCAGGATGTGGATGCCTTCGTCGACGGCGGTGTCGCCCCCGCCGACGACCACGACGTGCTTGTCGCGGTAGAACGGGGCGTCGCACGTGCCGCAGTAACTCACGCCGTAGCCGCTCAGGCGTTTCTCGCCCGGGGCGCCGAGCCGGCGATATTCGCTGCCGACGGCGAGGATGACGGCCCGTCCGCGGTAGCGCTTGCCGTCCTTGGCGTGGAGGTCGATGAAACGCGCCTCGCCCTCCGTGACCGCCTCGATGCGTTGGACGTCGACGCCGGTCTCCATCTGTGCCCCGAACCGTTTGGCCTGCTGGGTGAGGCGGTCGGCCAGTTCCATGCCGTTGATCGGCTCGGGGAACCCGGGGTAGTTCTCGACGCGGGCGGTCAGCAGGATCTGGCCGCCCGGCATCTGGCGTTCCAGCAGCAGCGTCTCAAGCCGCTCGCGCGTGGTATAGATGGCGGCGGCGAGACCGGCAATCCCCGCGCCCACGATGACGATGTCGTAGGTCTGCCCGGCCGCCTCCGAAGGGGCGTTCGGGTCGGCTTCGGAGGGACCGCCGGAAGCGCGGGAGGCGTCGTCGGTCATGGGAGGGCTCCTGGTGCCTGGGACCGTGTGCCGGCGTTGCGTATCGGTCGCCGGCCACGTTCGATAGTAGCCGCCCGCGGCGCCGGCCGTCAAGCGGACGGAGACAAGAAACCGGGCCACAGCCCCATGCCGCGCGCGGCGAACGTCGGGGTGGCGTCGCCTTGCGCGGCCGGGCATATGTTCGTCGGCCCGCTTGCGGGCCGCGCGCCGTTCGTGGCGCGGCGGGCCGGGAGGCCCGCCGCGCGGGAAATGCACTGGCGGGCAAGCCGCCAGTGGCACCCACGCACGGCCGGGCAAGACCGACGGCCCCGCGGGAAGACGGCAAAAGCCGTACTCGTTTGACTTTCCACCCCTTTCCCGTATAAAGTAAGTGCAGGGACGTTGCAAGCGCACCGGCTCGTAAGGGGCGGGCCGGAGTCCCTGTGACAACCGGTAACGGCTTTTTGGGCGATTGTCGGAGGGCGATTCCGCCGACAGTCGTTTTTTTACAATCGGCTTCGGCCGCGAGGATGGGAGTCCCGCGGCCGGTGCGTGGAACGTCGCAACGGGGGACGTCGGCACAGCGTGCCGGCTCCCCCGTTTTCTATGCCCCGACGGGGTCCGTAACGGGATGGGGCAGGGATAGCCGTAGGGCTGAGGGGACGTATCCGATGACGACTGCGTTTCCGTGGAGCCGGACGCTCCGGCTCTGGGCCGTCGCCTTCGTGCTGGCGGCGCCCCTTCTCCTGGCGCATCCGGCGTCGGCGAAGACGTGGCTGACGGGCGACCGCTCCGCCCAGGCCACCCATGCCGTCGATCCGGACGAGATCCTCCAGGCCCGCTCGTGCGTTGAGACCAACGTGCCGTCCACCTTCAACGGCATGGATGTGAACGCCTTCCTCGGCGCCGACGCCTACTACGACGCGGGCGTCACGGGGCAGGGCACCGTGGCGACGGTCATCGATGCCGGTCACCTCTGGGGCGGGACGGGCGGCCACGAGACGCTCGGCCACGTCATCACGTACGTCAAGGGCGACGATGCCGCCGCCGAGACCGACCGCCACGCCACCTGGGTCGGCATGCTGCTCGGCGGCCGGTCGCCGACCGGCGCGTACGACTCGCTGACGAGCGGCATCGCCTACGGCACGGACCTGCGGTCCGGGGCCGTCGCCACCGAATGGAGCGGCACGCGCTACGCCCAGGAGTTTGACGTCAGCGTCGGGTCCATCGTCGGGACGTTCAACGGCGCGTTCGGCTGCGCCGACGTCGTGAGCGTGAGTTGGGGCGGGACGGATGCGGCCGGCGAGTCGGCGCTGGCCGTCGCCCTCGACGGCCTTGCCGCCGAAAACCCCACGACCACGTTCGTCGCGGCCGTCGGCAACGCCGGTCCGAGCGCGGGCTCGGTGACCTGGCCGGCCTCCGGGGCCAATGCGATCAGCGTCGGCGCCGCCGGGTACGCCAACGACTACGAGTCCGTCGCGCTGTTCAGCAGCCGCGGACCCCAGGATTACGCCGACCCGGTCAGCGGCACGGTCACGGACGTGCGGGCGCCCGTGGACATCCTGGCGCCCGGCACGGGGTTGGTCTCGGCCTACTACGGCGGGGAGACGGGCGGCAACGGGCCCTCGCTGGACGGCGACCCCAGCGGGGATCCCGGCGGGCCGGGCTTCTACACGTCGGGCCTGGCCGGGACGAGTCACGCCACGCCCATCGTGGCGGGCGGCGTGGCCCTCCTGGACAGCGCCGCCAAGGCCCAGGGCTGGGGTGCCGAGGCCCGCGACGCGCGCGTCGTCAAGGCCATCCTCCTTAACTCGGCCGACAAACTCCCCGGGTGGGACAACGGCCAGACGGAGACGGCCGGCGAGACGATCACCACCCAGTCGCTCGACTGGGAGCAGGGGGCTGGTCGCCTCAATCTCGGCCGCGCGTACGACCAGCAACTGACCGGCACCACCGACGTCCCCGGCCTGGGCGGCGGCACGGTCGAGGCCACCGGCTGGGACTACGGCGTCATCAGCGAGGGCGGGAGCCACGATTTCCTCATCACCGCCGCCCTGACCTCCGACCTCACCCTCGCCGCCACCCTCTGTTGGTTCCGGAACCGGGAGCTCGACATCGGGGCCATGACCGCCACCGACGCCGGCCTGGCCGACCTGGACCTGGAGATCTGGGACGCCACCTTCACGACCCGCCTCGCCGCCTCCGAAAGCACGTACAATAACGTGGAACATCTCTTCTGGGACATTCCGGCCGACGGGCAGTACGGCCTCCGCGTCACGTACCCGCAGCAGGTGTTCGGGACGGCGGTGGAGGAGACGTACGGCCTGGCGTGGATGGCCGTGCCGGAACCCGCGACGATCCTCTTCCTGGGCGCGGGCGCGGCGGGGCTGTGGCTGACCCGCCGGCGCCGCGCGGCGGCGTGACGCGCCACGTTTGACTTGATGTGCGCGGCGGGTCTCCGCGCCCGCCGCGCACGAAGCGCACTTTTCTGCGCGCATCGTTCGCCGCCGACCGTGGTCGGCGCGAACCCAACCCCGCCGTTGACCTGCCGGCGCCGGGGGTTTAGAATCCACGCTTAGACCCCCCTTAAGGAGATTGGCCATGACGGATGGATCGTGGACTCCCAGCCCGCCGTCCGGCGATGACGCCCCGGCCGCCGCCTCGCCCCCGCCTCGGCCCCGCAGCCGGGTGTGGCCCATCCTGGCGACGGTCCTGCTCCTCCTGTCGGTCATCGCCAACGGGGTGCTCCTGCTGATCGTCATCGGTATGGGGATGATGCTGGCCACGACGATGGCCACCCAGTTCAGCGGCGCCGCGGCGGACGATGCGCTGCTCGAGCAGACGGTGGAGCGCGGCCCGTCGGGCACGAAGATTGCGGTCGTCCGGATCCAGGGCCTCATCGAGGACACCCTGGTCGAGCGGGTCCGGCGCGGGCTCGACCGTGCCCGCCGCGACGACGGCGTCGTCGCCGTCATCCTCCGCATCAACTCGCCCGGCGGATACCTGACCGCCAGCGACGCCCTGTACCATCACGTGGCGGTCTTCGCCGAGGAGACCGGCAAACCGGTGGTGGCGGCGATGGATTCGGTGGCCGCCTCCGGTGGCTACTACGCCGCCTGCGCCGCCGACACCATCGTGGCCCAGCGGACCACCGTGACCGGCTCCATCGGCATCATCGCCCAGTACTTCTTCCTGAACGAATTGATGGAGGACAAACTCGGCATCCAGTCCGTGACGTTGAAGCGCGGACAGCAGAAGGATTGGCCGAACATGTTCTCCGGCCAGATGACCCCCGAGCAGCGCGACTACATCATGGAAGCGCTGCTCGACCCGGGGTACGACCAGTTCGTGGACGTGGTGGCCGACGGCCGGGGCATGGACCGCGACGACGTGCTCGCGCTGGCCACGGGGCGCATCTTCATGGGGCCGGACGCGCGGGAGCGGGGCTTGGTGGACGAGATCGGGTACTTCAGCCGGGCCGTCGCGATCGCCCGCGAGAAGGCCGGCGTCGACGAGGCCCGTGTCGTCGAGTACGTCCGCCCGTTTTCGCTGGCCAGCCTGATGGGCCTGTCGGTGAAGGCCGAGTCGATGCTGGACCTGGGGCCGGAGACGCTGGCCGGCCTCGCCTCGCCCCGTGTCATGTACCTCTGGACGGGGCGGTAGACGGCGTCTTTGCCCGCGCAACGGTGCCAGGCACCTTTCAAGTCGTACAGGTGCCTGGCACCTTTCGACACCCTCGCCGCGAGCCTGTCGCGGCCGCACCGGCGCGCGACACCCCTTGTTTTGGCCCAATAACGGCGGTGACCGCCGACGGGCCGCTCGCGGCGGGCAAAAAGGCGGCATGCAATTTGCATTCGCTCATTTTCGGGGTATATTAAGATGGTGCATGCCTGCGGCTGGGGGCTGCAGGCGCATGTCGAAGGGGCGCGGTAGGGCTGCGCCCGACCTCCGGGGGAGCCGAGGGAAAGTCTACGTCCGTTTCCGGCGAACACGGAGGATGCAAGGGGCTACCCATGAAACGCGCCTGTCTCGCTGTGATGTTGCTCGCCGTCACGTCCGGATCGCTCACGGCTGCGCCGATGCCGGGTGAACCCGTCCACGCGTGGCTTTTCGACGATGGAACCGGCACGAATGCCACGGCGTACAAGGGCGGGGCGGACGGCACGCTCGTCGGCGACGTCGTCTGGGACGACACCGAGGTGCCCATCGCCTATGCGGGTAACTACTCGGTCGACATCGCCGCCGGCGCGCACGTGAACAAGGTCGACGTGCCGGACCTCGCCACCGCCTTCAACGGATGGTCGGGTATCACCATCTCGATGTGGATCAAGGCCGATGACGCCGCCAAGGATATGTCGTTCGTCGGCCTGCGCGACAGCGGCCCCCAGGACCACTGGGGTGGCCGGTACGACGCGGCCGGGGCCACGGGCAAGCAGCCCGAAGTCATCAAGGCCGCCTACACGACCACCGACAGTCTGGCCGGCGACCCGCCCGCCATCGACCCGAACCGGAACGAGGACCAGTACGAGTCCGGAGCCAACACCACCACGACCGACTGGCAGCACGTCGTCATGACGTACGGCGACGGCGTGGGGTTCCACCTGTACCTGGACGGCGTGGAGGACACGCCGAGTTCCACCCCGTCGAACACCACGGGTCAACTCGCCGCCCAGACGCTGTTTTGGATCGGCGACGGCGGCAAGGCCAACTGGGACGGGCACATCGACGAGGTGGCCGTCTGGGATTACGACGTGAACGCCGGTCAGGCCGAGTGGCTCGCCACCCACCGCCTGACCGAGATCAGCATGCCGGCTCAGCAACTGGACCGCACGAACGGCGCCTCGGGCAACCGGGCGCCGGTCGGCGTCTTCGACGGTGACACCGAACCGCTGGCCACTCAGGCGGGCGGGTTGATGGACGGCAACCACGTCTTTTCCGACCGCACGTACGTGTGGGGGAACACGCCGCCGCAGATCGAGGGCAGTGACTACATCCGCACCTTCAACACCGACAAGGACAATCCCGGCGGCGTGAACGTCAATTACCAGGTGGTCCTGGACGAGACGCGGCAGGTCCTCGTGACCGCGGACGACCGTTACGGGGGCGGCAAGCAGGGCTACGTTGACGCCGTCACCGCCGCCTTCGCGCCCGCCGGTACGTTCAAGGACACCGGCCTGAACCTCAAGATCGGCGACAACGACACCGTCAGCGTGTTCGTGGCCCGGCTCGTGCCCGGCGTGTACGACTTTGCGAATGGCGGCCAGGGCAACAACTTCTACACCATCGGGGCCCTGACGACCCAGCCCGCGCCCGACCCGCAGCCCGAGGCGCACTGCAACATCAAGATCAACTTCGAGTCCGCCAGTTCCGACGACCCCACCCCCGCCGGCTACCTGGCCGATACGGGCGACGTCTTCGGCGACCGCGGCAACGGGTACTCCTACGGCTGGGACCAGAACTGCTTCGAGGCCCGCGACCGCGACTCGCACGCCGACGAGCGGTACGATTCGATCAATCACATGGAGAAGAACAACAACGACCGCCTGTGGGAAATCGAACTGCCCGCCGGCCGGTACGACCTCTTCATCGTCTGCGGCGATCCGAGTCACACGGATTCCGACAACGACCTCTGGGTCGAGGGCATCATCGTCAGCGACGACGACGGCCAGGGCGACAACTTCGAAGAGTACACCCTGACGGGCGTCGACGTGGTGGACGGGCGGTTGACAATCGGGCCGGCCATCGGGTCGGATAACGCGAAGATCGCGTTCCTGCACATCACGCCGGAGCCGGCCACGCTCGCCCTCGTCGGGATGGGATTGGCAGGGTTGGTGCTGCGTCGGCGGCGCCGGTAACCGCATCGTCGCGGATTCGGCGCAGCCGAAAGGCCCTTGGGGTGGCCCGAGGGCCGATCACCGCGATGCCGTCGTTGTTTGGCCTCGCGCCGGAGGTGTGAAAGGGTCTGTGGGCACAGAACGTGGCACGCGATTTGCGATCCGCCCGTTTTGTGTTATACTTGTGGGAAGAAACGCTCCGCGGAATTCGCTTCCGCGGGGCCATATCGAGAGCACACGCGTTTTCGTGCGTGAGTACGGGCTGGGACGCTCGCACGGCGTGTCGGGGGAGATGACGCCGCGTACCGTGAGCAAGGCACGTACGGAAAGGGCGAACCATGTCTCGCACGATTGCTGCTGTCGTTCTGTCTGTTGTCCTGGCCGGGTCCCTGTCGGCCGCCCCCATCATGCCGTCCATGCCCGTCGACGCCTGGTTGTTCGACAACAACCTGACGCCGTTTGCGGGGTCGGCCACAAACGGGGTCCTGGAGGGCAACGCCGCCTACGACAATTCGACCGTGCCCCTCGCCTACGCGGGCAACTACTGCGTCGACATCGGCGGCGTCGGCGGCAGCGATACGCACGTCTCCCGCGTCAATTTCACCACCGACCTCGGCGGCGCCTACGAGGACGCAGAGGCCCTCACCGTTTCGATGTGGATCAAGGCCAACAGCGATAATGCCGACATGGGGTTCCTCTGCCTCCGCGAGCCGAGTGGCAGCGACGAGTGGGGCATGCGGTACGATTCCAAGGACTGGGCCCACAACGACGAACCCAAGATTATCAAGGCCGGCATCACCACGACCGACAGCGAGCAGTGGAACGGCAGCAAACCGCGCTCCGACCAGGTCGAGAACCAGTACTCCTCGGCCAGCAACGTGCAGACCACCGCCTGGCAGCACGTCGTCTTCGTCTGGCAGGGCGACGCGGACACCAGCGACGGCGACGACAGTTCGTTCGTCATGTACATCGACGGTGTCCTCGACACGCCCGGCATGGCCATGGCGGAAACGAGCGGCCTGGTGGACGAGACGACCCATTTCATCGTCGGCGACGGCGGCAAGGCCGACTGGAACGGCTACGTGGACGAAGTGGCCGTCTGGACCTCGGCCCTCTCGGCCGACAACGCCGAGTGGTTGGCCGGCAACAGCCTCTCGGTGATGCCCGAACCGGCCACGCTCGCCCTCTTGGGGATGGGCTTGGCGGGTCTGGTGCTGCGGCGCCGGCGCCGGTAATACGTGAGCAAGGCACGTACGGAAGGGGTGAACCATGTCTCGCACGATTGCGGCACTCGTTCTATCTGCCGTTTTGGCCGGGTCCCTGTCGGCTGCCCCGATGTATTCGGATCCGGCCGGGGGGTGGGCCGTGTGGTACGACGGCGACAACGCTTCCTTCGGGGACACGATCGGCGTCGTGGGCGCCAACGCGCTTGACGGCAACTGGTGTCACAACCACTCGTCCGACGAGTGGGGTGGCGACCCGGGCGCCACGCCTCCGGAGCCGCCGTTCCGCCCGAACGACGCCAGCGACGGCAACAGTGAGGGCGGCGTGCAAACGTACACCGAAGGCGGGACCGGTGCCACGTACCTTCGCCTGGCCGACGTCAAGACGAGCGGCGGCTCGTTCGACAACCGCAAGGTGGGCTTCTACTACGAGGACCTGCCCAGCGTCCTCACCACCCCCGACTACCAGTTGCTGGACCAGGGGTGCACGCTGTACGTCCGCTGGCGGCTGCCGGCCGAACTCGTCGACGGCCTCCAGGGGCCCGACGGCAAGAAGATTGACAACGACGGCCGCGGCCTGATCGCCCTACAGCAGAACCTCGACACCGACAGCAATGGCTCCAAGGAACCCAAGCAGATTGGCTTCTCGCTCTCCGTGGACGGCACCGATTACGACTACCCCGGCGACTCCGACGTGCTGACCATGAACAACCTGAACGGCACCAGTCCCACGGGCGCCGTGGACACCGGTGAAGCAGGCACCATGAACATTCTGCCGCTCGACGTGACCCAATGGCACGAGTTCTGGATCACGATCGTGGCGGACCAGTCCGGCGGTGGCACCCATAAGGTGGACATCTGGCTGGACGGCGCCATGTTGCCCCAGACGTTCCACGTGACCGCCGGCGCCAAGGCCGAGACGGACGGGGACCTCGGGAACACCGACGCCGGCCTTGGCTTCATGCACAACCAGACCGGCGAGAAAGGCATGTTCGATATCGACTTCATCGGTCTGGCAGAGGGCGTGCATGCTGCCCCCGAACCGGCCACGCTCGCCCTCCTGGGCATGGGCCTGGCGGGCCTGGCGGTGCGCCGCAAGCGCCGGTAAACCGCCGTCTGCGTTTCGAGCCTACCCAAGGCCCTCGGCGTTGCCGGGGGCCTTGTTTTTGCGCGACGCCGTCCCGGCCCTCGTCAGTTTCCTTGCCAAACGGTGCCCGCTCCTCGTAGATAATGGCGAGCAGGCCGGCTGGTCCGTCGGCCGTTTCAAGGAGACACCGATGCCATTGTCGTGGCGCCACGTTTCGGTTCTGGTCCTGCTTGCCTGCCTGGCGACGGCGGCTGCGGCTCCCGCCCCCGCCGGCGACGCCTTGCCCAAGGGCGTTCCCGTCTTCGAGGAGGCCGACGGCGTCGTCGTCATCGAAGTCGAATCCTGCCGGCCCCAGGCCGACTGGAAACCCGAAAAGGACCTCAAAGGGTTCACCGGCAAGGGGTACTACACGTGGCGGGGCGGGA
>Ga0272442_10005317_pt1 | contig 17269 bp, 14 predicted proteins | sample SSMForm2O_FD_200262 | JGI IMG/M metagenome (GOLD analysis project Ga0272442, IMG submission 200262) | Marine sediment archaeal communities from Little Sippewissett salt marsh, Falmouth, MA, United States - SSM-Form-2O | ecosystem: Environmental > Aquatic > Marine > Wetlands > Sediment ... | reverse complement strand
CCCACTCGGCGGCCACCATCCCGATCGTCGACTGCTCGGACGCGGCCTTGCCGGCCTCGGCCACCTATCCATGGCCGTTCTTCGCCGCGGCCGGGCCCGACGTCGATTCGGTCTATCCGGAATACCTGACCGACCCGGCCATCGTGTTCTGCCCTTCGGACGCGGAGAACACGCCGAAGGACCTCGAGACCCCCGGCCTGAACGAAAGCAACTTCCACCATTACTGCGACGACTTCGCCCAGGGCCAGCGCACCGTCCAGGCCAGCTATGCCTACCTCGGCTGGCTGTTGGACATGGTCGACTCGACCGACCCGCATGAGACCCTGCCCACGATCCCACTCGTGCCCGTGCCCTCCGGCGACGTCCCCTCCCAGTTGGTCCAGATGATCTCCGAGGTCCTCGTGCCCATGCTGACCGACCCCTCCGGTGTCCGCGACATCGCCGACCGCGACGTCAGCCTCTCCAGCGCGGGCGTCGGGAACGGCGGCGGCGACACCATCTACCGCCTGCGCGAAGGGATCGAGCGGTTCTTGATCACCGACATCAACAATCCGGCCGCGTCGGCCCGCGCCCAGAGCGAAGTCTGGGTCATGCTCGACCACGTATCCGAAGACGCCTCCTCCTTCAATCACATTCCCGGCGGCTCGAACGTGTTGTATATGGACGGGCACGTCGGATTCGTTCGTTACATCGCCGAGGCCCCCTACGGAAGCGGCGGCAGCCAGGCCCCTGTCAACGCCGGCGTAGCCCGCGGCATCGCCGTCATCACCAACCTCGAGTAGGCGTCCCGGTAGGCCGTAGGGCACATGCCTCCAAGCTCCTATCAGGTGTACGGGGAAATCCGGGGCGATAGAGGCGACATGGCCTTGAGTTGAGGGAGCGACTTCTGGGCGGCGTTTGTGCTCCGGCGCGGCTGCTATCTTCGCGGCACGTGACGTCCAGGCCGGCAGGGGCTGTCCGCGTGTATTCGAAAGCGATTCCGGCGCCTGGGTAGGCCGCGCGCCCGTCGACTACATCTTCCGGCTACGCAAGGCCGTGCTCGACACGGCCGCCACGGCCGCGCATAGGGCCAGCAGGCCCCCGAGCGACGCGGCCGGGAGGTAGCTCTCGGCATCCAGCGGGTTGGCGCCCAAGGCCAGTTCATCGGCGTTGCTCGCGCCGTCGCCGTCGTAGTCGTTCTCGCCGTCCAGCACCTCGTCGGGCTCATCGCTGCCGTCGTCGCCCGTGCTGTCGTCATCGGTCGGGTCGAAGGGATTCTGAACGCCCGGCGCGTCGGGATCCAGGTCGCGGGTCTCGTCCCAGTCCGACAGACCGTCCCCGTCGGTATCCTCGCTGGCGCTGCCCGCGCCGTGGAAGTCAAAGGTCATGGCTGGCCCCGAAGCGCTGACGTTCGAGATGCGCAGATACGAGGGCGTCGTGTCCCACCAACTCGTACCGGGCTCGGAGTTCGGCCCGCACTGCGTGAAGGCCGGCGCCTTGTAGTAATCGGTTGTGTCCCCGTGGTTGACGTCGCGTTCGAGGTCCCAATCGCCGTCGGCTTGAACCAGCGTGACCTTGTAGTGCTGCTCCGGCGTCATCTGCTCGTAATCGTTGCTGCCGTGCTGGTCGACGTGCCACACGGCGAGCCCGGAGTCCGGCAGATAGGCATCGCGTCCGCTCTGCTGCCGGTTCTCGATGAGGTAGTATTCGTATTGGTTGGTGGGATTTGGGTACTTGTAGATCGCGTTGGTTCCGGACGTAGCGGCCACGCCAAGCTGTTCGACGCCGCTGAGCAGGTGGGTCGTGGTCCAGCCTGCGAGGTCTCTGAGATAGGCGCAGGGCGACACCGGGTTGCGCCCGCCGTTTGCGTGGTTCCCGCCGGACATAAGGCAGTGCCGGCCAAGCCCGTTCGACTCGTAGCCGTAGTCGTACAGGTCGGGCCACAGGCACAGCAGGTGGCCGTTCTCGTGGCAGTAGGTGCCTATGGTCAGGTAGTCCTCCATGTCCGTCATCTGGTACTGCACAACCATCACCCCGTCCGCCTCGAACGGCGGAAACAGCACGCCCGAGTGCGGCCAGAGCCCACGCGCCCAACCGCTCAGGGTGTAGCCCGCGTACAGGCAGTTCACCGCGTCCACCCACCCGTCCCCGTTCACGTCGTACTGGCTGAAGTCGAAGCCGCCACTATCGAGGTCGGCCAGGGCCTCGCCGATGAGGGCCCGTGCCATCGCGCCGTTATCGTCGATGTTGTGGTCGTAGTAGCTCTTCTCGTGCAGCGCGGTGTAGTAGTCGGGCGCCACGAAGGACGTGTAGGTCAGCACGCCGCTGCTCACGTCGTGGAAGTAGTCGCACACCGAGCCGTCGTTGCCGTTCTCGCTGTAGCCGGGCAGGTTGCAGAAATCGCCCACGCTCGACGCCGGGATCGTGCCTGGCTCGTCCGGGAAGTCCACAATGAGGCAGATGCCCTCCGTCGTCCCCTGGTAGGGGGGCGTGGCCTTGGCGCCGGGCCGGACCAAGGCCGGGGCGAGGCCAATGCGGCCCACGCGGGCCGCGCTCACCTTCTCATAGCGCGATTCGGGCGTGACGCGCAGGTGGGGGGCAACGGCCAGATGGGCCTTGGCTGCGGCGCCCAGCCGCACGCCGGTGGACAGAAGCTCCCGCTCGTCCGGCGAGAGCTCCGCGTAGCAGATGACCTCGGTCTTCGGATCGCGGACGAGCGTGAAGCCGTCCAACGACTCGACGACCTGGTAGAACTCGTCGCCCCAAATGCGCACCTTCACGATCTCGCCGTCGGGCTGGCGCAACGGGTGTTCCACGCCCCACACGGGCGCCCCTACGGCCGTCCCCGAGCACACCACCACGAATAGACCCACCCCCACGGCCCCCTGCAGCCACCTTTGTGTCATCTTCCCCTCTCCCGAATCGGTTGAGTAACGCCAGGCGATAGTATATGGGGGCGGCGCCGTCAGGTCAAAGCGAAGGTGCGTCGCTCGCCGCGGCCACCGCCAAAGTGCGCTCGCACCGGTTCGAAGGCCACTCCCTTCGCCTAGGCGAGTTGGCCCTTGTCCTCGCCCGCCCGAAACGGGTATGGTATGCCGCCATGGGAAGGAAAACCGTTCATTTCAAGTGTGTGCACTGCGGGCATTGCTGCCGGGACGTCGTGGCCCTGCCGACGCCGTGGGATGTTGTGCGGATCGTCCGGGAGACCGGGGCGGATCCCTACAAGTTCCTGGAGTTCCTGAGTCCGGACGAGGTGCTCGACGTCGAGAAGTCCGATCCCACGTGGCTGAAGTGCGGCGGCACGCGCTACATCATGGCCTTGCGCCGCGGCAAGAAGGGCTGCTACTTCCTGAGCAAGAAGAACCTTCACTGCACCATCTATGACGTCCGGCCCATCCTGTGCCGCCTGTATCCGTTCAAGCTGCACGAGACGCGCGCTGGCAAGTTCAAGGGCTTCACGCTCCACAAGGACGTCGAGTGCCCTCGGAAACGCGACGGGGTTGTCGAGACGAAGCCGCTGTACGACCTGTATCTGGAGGATGATCGACATCAGGAGGACTACGCCCGTCTGGTGAAGTACTTCAACCGGCAGAAGGACAAGAAGAAGAAGCCCCGGCACTTCATCAAGCTGTTCTACGAGCGCTGCTGAGTCGCGCGAAGCGCCGAGCACGGTTCCGTGGCTGGCAAGCCGGTTTTGAACGCGAGGGGGCTGGTGGTAGAATGGGCCGTGGCACATTGGGTCGAAGAGGGGGGGCGTTATCCTGTTCTCGCCTCCGACCGGAAAGGGGACGCACGTCATGCACAGAAAGGGTTTCACCCTCATCGAGCTTCTTGTCGTCATCGCCATCATCGGCATCCTGGCCGCCATCCTGCTCCCGGCCCTCGCACGGGCGCGCGAGGCCGCACGCCGCGCGAGCTGTCAGAACAACCTCAAGCAATGGGGCCTCATTTACAAGATGTACGCCAACGAATCGAATGGCCAGCGGCTCCCGCCTATGCAAACGGTGGACGTGGACGACCAACTCGACTTCGCCCTCGGGCCGAGCGTGGCTGCCGTCTATCCGGAGTACCTGACCGATCCCGCCATCGCGGTGTGCCCCTCGGATCCGGACACCACGGTCGAGAAGCTCAAGTACTCGAGCGGAGCCCAGGCGGGGCAATGGCGTATCTCCAAAGACGCCTACCTCATCGCCAACAGCTACGCCTACTTCGGCTGGCTGTTTGACCGCATCGACGATATCCCGGCCTACAATGACTACTTTGACGACGTGGCCCCCACCATCATCGGCCTGCTGACCGGCCTGTTCCCCGAACTGGCCGCCATCGACCCCCACGTGCTGGTGCCCACCCAGCTCGCGTTGACCATCGAGGCGCTCGTGCCGTTGCTGCTGGCCGACCCGGCCGGGGCCACGGACGGCGACGTGGAGGTCGACAGCCCCCACGGCAACGGCGGCGGCGACACGATCTATCGCCTGCGCGAAGGAATCGAGCGCTTCCTGATCACGGACATCAACAATCCGGCCGCCTCGGCGCGGGCGCAAAGCGAGCTGCCCATCATGCTCGACATGCTCGGATCGGGACCCGGCATCACCTACTTCAACCACGTGCCCGGCGGCTGCAACATCCTATACCTCGACGGACATGTGGCGTTCGTTCGTTATCCTGGCGAGGGGCCCGTCACGGCGACCCTGGCGAACGCCTGCGGCGTGCTGGCGCCCGCGTTCGACTAGCGAACCGAAGGCGCCTCGAGACGGGGCGCCGGCGCCATCGAGGGGCGGGATCGTGCTTGCGGCGTCCTATACATGGATTCGTGCAGGCGGCGTCGCTCTTATCCTGGGCGGCATCGCCGTGGTCCTCTCCAGCCGGATTACCACGCCCGCCAACTTCAGGCTCCTGAACGACCTCGTTCAGAACGCCTTGGTGCTGGCCGCCGTGCTGCTCGCTTTCCTGCCCACGAAGCAAGCCCTGTTGCGCGCGGTAGCGCTGGGTGTGTTCGTGATGGTGTTCGACTTCGTCCTCGAGACCGTCGCCGTCCGCCTGGGCTGGTGGCGTCCGCTCGGCGGCACGCAGTTCCCGCCGGTCCTGGTGGTCCCGCTCGAGATGCTCATCGGATTCCTGATCATGGGAACGTCGTTCGGCGTAGTCCTTTGCTTTCCCGTGAGAATCCGAAACGCGCGTTCGCAAGCCCTCAATTGGGCCAGGCCATGGTTCGAGAATCCGAGAAGAGACCGGGCATGGCAACTGCTGCTCATACTCCTTGTCGCCGCGGCCGGCACACACGGCGACTACGCGGCCGGCCCGGAAATCTGGCTGCCGGGCGCCCACTGGCGTCCGGCCTACACCTTCTGCGTCTGGGCGGGCACTGGATTGGCCGTCCTGTGGGCGTACCGCCGCCTTCAGAGGACCGCCGAGACGGGCAGAGGGACCGGGTTGGCGTAGTGCAGGGCGGGCTCGTTGGCACGCCCAACATGGCCCGTCGCGTGCTACACTAGAAGCCACTGGGAAGTTTCTCCTGCTTCGTCGCACAGGGCAGAAAGGGGAGGCGGGCGTCATGCGTAGCCGCGGTTTCACCCTCATCGAGCTTCTTGTCGTCATCGCCATTATCGGGATCCTGGCCGCCATACTGCTCCCGGCCCTGGCACGGGCGCGCGAGGCCGCGCGGCGGGCGAGCTGCCAGAACAACCTCAAGCAATAAGGCCTCGTGCTGAAGATGTATGCGAACGAGGCGCCCGGCGGGAGATTCCCGCCGGCCCAACATCAACCCCCCGGCTGGGTCGGTTTCCTGTGCACACCATTGGTCACGGCCGTGTTCCCCGAGTACGTGAGCGAGCCCGCGATCTACGTCTGCGACCCACAGCGTCGACGACATGCACCTCAAAGACTCGGACGGCGGCGACGCCGGCCTGACCGTGCTGATCGACCGGCGTCCCGAGTTCAACCACGCGCCACGCGGGTGCAACGTGCTGTTCATGGACGGGCACGTCGAGTTCATCAGATATCCCAGCACCCAGGCGCCCGTCATCAAGCCCCTCGCGATCGCCATGCCCATCCTTACGCAGCCGCAATAGGGCGCCAAGGCGCCAACGGGGGAGAACGCCGGACCGGAGCAGGCTGACAGCCTGCGCTACGTGCAGGGGCGTTGGGCGGGAGCAGGCTGTCAGCCTGCTCTACGGATATGGGCTTTGGGGCCTGTTGCCCAGCGTTGTTGCTAGAAGGCCTTGCCTTGCTCGTGCTCCTCGGCGAGTCCCTCGACGAGGTCGTCGTCGAGCTTGGGGAACAGGACCGTGGGCTTTTCGAGCGGGCTGCCTGCGGGCAGGGCTTCTTTGGCGGCATTCCAGGCGTCGTCGCCGCCTTCGGGGCCGCCGGCGGGGAGGGTGACGCCGATCATGCCGGCCAGTGTGTCCGCGCCGAACGGCAGGAACGGGGCCATCGTGGTGCACAGCGCGCGCACGACCTGGCAGCACACGTACAGGGTGGTCGCCGTCCGTTCCATGTCGGTCTTGCGGGTGGTCCAGGGGGCCTTGGCGTCGAAGTACTGGTTGGCGCGCCGGCCCATCTCGATGAAGCGCTCGATGGCCTGCCGGAACCGGAACAGATCGAGGGCGTCGGCCACCGCGTCGATCTGTGTCCGCATGAACTCGAGCATGGCCGTGTCTTCGTCGTCGAAGGGCCCCGGCTCGGGGACCTTGGCGTCGAAGTTCTTGACCGTCATGGTCAGGCAGCGGTGCACGAAGTTGCCGACCACGTCGCACAGCTCGCCGTTGTAGCGCCGCTGGAACTCGTCCCAGTCGAAGCTCGAGTCCTTGCTTTCCGGCGCGTTGGCGCACAGGTAGTAGCGCACGGCGTCTGGGGCGACCTTGGAGACCATCCAGCGGACGCTGATCATGTTGCCGCGGGACTTCGAGCCTTTCTCGGCCTGTCCGGTCTCGCGGTTGTAGATGTTGAGGTACTCGTTCGCCACCACGTTGTCAGCCATCACGTATCCGCCGTGGCCGATCAGCATGGCCGGGAAGATCACGGCGTGGAACGGCACGTTGTCCTTGCCGATGAAGTGGATGAGGCGCGAGCCGTCGTCCTTCCACCACGGCTCCCAGGCGGCCGCGTCGCCGTGGTGGTCGATGCCCCATTGGCGGGTGTTGGTGATGTAGCCCAGGACGTTGTCGAACCACACGTAGAGCCGCTTCTGCGCCGCCTCCGGATCGTCCAACGGGATGGGCACGCCCCAGTCGGTGTCGCGGGTGATACAGCGGACGCGCAGGTCGTTGACCCAGCCGTAGGCGATGCCGCGCACGTTGGCGCGCCACTCGGGATGCGAGTCCAGCCACGCCTTGAGGCTATCGGCGAAGTCGGGCAACCGCAGGAACCAGTGGGCGGAGTTCCGCAGGATGGGCCTCGATTGGTCGCCGGGGATATTGGCTCGCGGGTCGATGAGCTCCTCCGCGGTGAACTGGGCGCCGCACTTCTCGCACTCATCGCCGCACGCCTCGTCGTAGCCGCACTGCGGGCACGTGCCTTTGACGTAGCGGTCCGGCAGAAACCGGTCGGACTCCTCGGAGTACCACAGGCGCATCTCCCGTTTCTCGATGTGGCCGTCGTCGTACAGCTTTTTGAAGAAGCCCTGGACCGTGTCGTCGTGGAGCGCCCACGAGGTGCGGCCGTAGATGTCGTACGAGATGCCCAGGGCCGCGAAGGCCTGGTCGTTGGCGGCGTGGTATCGGTCGATGATCTCGTTGGGGGTGACGCCCTCTTTGAGCGCGGACAGCGTGATGGGGACGCCGTATTCGTCCGACCCGCCGATGAACAAGACGGGTTCGCCGCGCAGCCGTTTGTAGCGCACGTAGACGTCGGGCGGCAGATACGCCCCCGCGATATGGCCGAGATGGATGTGGCCATTCGCGTAGGGCAACGCGCTCGTTACCAGCGTTCGATCAAACGTCTTGTCGGAAGGCATAGGCTACCTCGATGGTTGGGGCCGGCGATCTGCCGCGGGCGTCTACTCGCTTGGACCGATCATCTTCCTCGGGTCCACGAACTCCTGGAACTCCTCTTCGGTGACCAGCCCGGACGCCACCGCTTCCTCGCGCAGCGTCGTGCCGTTCTCGAACGCGGCCTCGGCGATCTTCGCGGCGTTGTCGTAGCCGATCTTCTTGTTCAAGGCCGTGACGAGCATGAGCGAGTTGTTGAGGTGCGCTTCGATGCGGGCCGCGTCGGGCTCGAGCCCGGCCACGCAGTTCTCCGTGAACGACACAGTGGCGTCGGTCAGCAGCCGGATCGACTGGAGCACGTTGTGCATGATCACCGGCTTGAACGTGTTCAGCTCGAAGTGCCCCGACGACCCGGCCACGGCCACCGTCGTGTCGTTGCCGATCACCTGCGCCGCCACCATCGTGAGCGCCTCGCACTGCGTCGGGTTGACCTTGCCGGGCATGATCGACGAGCCGGGCTCGTTGGCCGGCAACTGGATCTCGCCGAGCCCACATCGCGGGCCGCTGGCGAGCCAGCGCAGGTCGTTGGCGATCTTCATCAGGCCGCAGGCTGCGGCCTTGAGCGCGCCGGAGGCCATCACCATCGCGTCGTGGGCGGCCAGGGCCTCGAACTTGTTCGGGGCGCTGCGGAACGGCAGGCCGCTGATCTCGCTGATCCGCTTGGCCGCGACCCGCGCGTACTCGGGATGGCTATTCAGACCGGTGCCCACCGCAGTGCCCCCGAGGGCCAATTCGCTCAGCCGCGGCAGCGTCAGCACGATCCGCTCGAGGCCGTTGTTGACTTGCTGCCCGTATCCCGAAAACTCCTGGCCCAGACTCAACGGCGTCGCATCCATGAGGTGCGTCCGGCCGATCTTCACGATTCCGTCGTAGGCGTCGGCCTTGGCCGTCAACACCTCGTACAGACCGGTCAGCGCCGGGACCAAACCGCGATGGATCCGCTCGACGGCCGCCACGCTCATGGCCGTGGGGAACACGTCGTTCGACGACTGCGACATGTTCACGTGGTCGTTCGGGTGCACGGGCGCCTTCGAGCCCATCTCACCGCCGAGCAACTCGATGGCGCGGTTCGCAATCACCTCGTTCGCGTTCATGTTCGTCTGCGTTCCGCTGCCCGTCTGCCAGACCACAAGCGGAAAATGCTCGTCAAGCGTGCCCGCCATCACCTCGTCCGCGGCCTGACAGATGACCCCGCACAGGTCCGCCGGCAGCAGACCCAGCTCGTGGTTCGTCAGCGCCGCCGCCTTCTTGACGATGCCTAGCGCGCGGATGAACTCTCGCGGCATCCGCTCCATGCCGATCTTGAAGTTGGCGAGCGACCGGGCGGTCTGCGCACCGTAGTACCTATCCGCGGGCACGAGCACCGCGCCCATCGTGTCTCGTTCGATGCGGTCGCGCACGAATGCCGACTCCTGTGGTTGTGGCCCGCCGGGCCGCGAAATGCCCCGGTATCATACTAATGGGGCCGCGCGCGTTCAATCGCACGCCGTGCGCGCGCTGCCGTGATTCACGAACCGTCCGCCGTGCACAACGCACCCGCCGGGAGGGCGAGCGTAGCCGCGAGCCCAAACGCCTCGTGCTACGTCCTTCGCAGGCCGCAGCCTTTGAAGCCAGGCGAAATGCACGAATTCGCGCCTCTACAGGATGACGTTGAGGAGCGCGCCGACGATGAGGCTGGTGGAGACCATGATGGCGAGGCTCTTGAGCATGCCTTTGACGCCGAGCTCTTTGGTGAGCACGACGAAGGTGGCGATGCAGGGGAAGGTCATGGCCAGCACGGCCACGCTGACCACGAGTTGCTTGGGCGTCAGGTCGAGGGTCACCAGCATACCCACGGCGACGTCCTTGCGCAGGATGCCGATCACGACCGCCAGGACCGCCTCTTTGGGCAGCCCCAGCACCTTCGTGAACAACGGGGCCGTCACATTGGCGATGACGTCGAAGACGGCGAGGAAGTGGAGGACATCGACGATCAGGACGCCGAGAAGCACGAAGGGCAGGGCCTCGCGGAAGAAGGCCCGCATGCGCAGCCACAGTTTCTGTGCGACGGTGCGGACGGACGGAAGCCGATACGCGGGAATCTCGAGGATGAGCTCGAGGCTCTCGCCTTTGAGGATCCGGTTCAGAAGACGCCCCACGACCACCCACACCACGAACAAGGTCGCGTAGACCATGGCCACGTAGCGAAGGCCGTGCGGCCCCAGCACGCTCATGACCATGGCCTGGAGCGCCGCGCACGGCACCGCGATCGAGACCAGGGTGGCGGCGATCATGCGCTCGCGCGGATTCTCGAGCACACGCGTCGCCATCACGCCCGGCACGTTGCAGCCCAGCCCGAGCAACATCGGGATGACGGCCCACCCGTGCAGCCCAAGCCGGTGCATCAGTGTGTCCAGCAGCACGGCCAGGCGCGGCAGATAGCCGAAGTCCTCGAGAAAGCCCAACGCCAGGTAGAAGGCGAAAATATAGGGAAGCACCATGCCGAACACGACGAACAGCCCGGTGCTCAGTAATCCGAAGGACTGGACGAAGTCGATCTCGCCGTCGATAAGGGCCCCGATGGTGATGACATGGAGAAAGCCCTCGGGATTCATCCAAGCGCTGACCTGCATCAGGACCGGCTTCCACAGCGTATCGAAAGCGGGCTCGAACACGTAGGCGATGAGACTCTCGCCAATCGCACGAATAGCCACAAATGTCACACACAGAACGACCAAAGCGATGGGGAGCCCAGTCGTCGGCCTGACCGAGGCGTCGCCGATGACCTCGAGCAGCGTGTGGTGGCGATGTTCGAGGGACTGCACGGCGCCCAGGATGCGTCCTTGCTCCTGCCAGCGTTCGTCCTCCGAGCGTTGCGGCACGTCCGGGCTTCTCGACTCGGGCAGGCGCGTCACGAGCTCGCGGATACCTTCACCGGTGACGGCCACGGTGGGCACGACCGGCACGCCAAGCTCCTTCTCGAGGCCTTCGACGTCGATGTGGATGCCCTTGTGGCGGGCATCGTCCCAGATGTTCAGGGCCACGATCGCCGGGACGTCGCGCTCGAGGATATGCAGAATGAGGTGCAGGCTGCGCTCGAGGTTCGTGGCGTCGGCCACGATGATGACCACGTGGGCGTCCTCGAGCATCTCGACGGCCACCTCCTCGGCCTTGCTCGAGGCCTCGAGGCCGTAGGTACCGGGGACGTCGACGAGCAGGGCCTTCTCGTCGCCCAGCATCATGTGGCCTTGCAGGAACTCGACCGTGGTGCCGGGGTAGTTGGACGAGATGGCGTGCACGCCGGTCAGGCGCGAGAAGACCACGCTCTTCCCAACGTTTGGGTTGCCCATGAGGAGGATGCGCTTCATCACGGAATGTCGACCAGCACCTTGTGGCAGATCCCGCGGCCCAAGGCCGTCTGGGTTTGGCCATGGCCCACCACGATCGGACCCGCCGCAAAACTGCCGGTCACCTTCGTGACCTGCACACCAGGGCGGATTCCCAGCGACTGCAAGCGCTGGTGAATTCCGCGCCCGCCGTGGATCGCAGCCACCGTGCCCGTTTCGCCGGCGGTCATCTCGCTTAGTGCGACCTGTCTAGGCATCGACGTCATCCTTGTTTCCGTGTGCGACAGGGACCTCCGCAGCCACGCGCACAGGCACCTCGGCCTCGCGGTCCTCGAGCCGCCAGGGCGCCGCAGACGCATCGAAAGATGTGATCGCTTTCTGGGCCATTTGCGCTCGCTCAGGGTCGCTCAAGATGAAGCGCATCAGCCACAACATGCGGCGCCCCGTCTCCAAGCTCAACAGGTGTTCCATCTTGCACGCGTCGGCCTGCGCCTCCTCGCGCGGCACCCCGAGCATCTCCTCGAAGAACTTCGAGAGGATACCATAATTCTCCTCGATCTGCCGCACCACCCGCTCCCCTTCCTCCGTCAGCAACAGAAACCGGCGCGGATCCTGGGTCACCAGCTTGCGCTTCTTCAGTTGCGCCAAGGCCATAGACGCCGCCCCCCGAGACACCTCCAGCCAGTCCGCCACGTCGGTCACCCGCGCGTACCCGAAATCCTTGCGCAGATTGTCGATAGCCATCATGTAGTGCGCCGCAGAATGCGTCACACGGCTCTTGTCGAACTCGCGCCAATACGTCGCGTCGTTCACCTGGGCGTTCACACGGCCAACTCCTTGTTAAGCATAGCTAACAACCGTATACTATACTACACGACACCCTGCCGAAAGTCAAGTGTTCCGCCGTTTTCAGCCCGACTTCCTCTTTCGCGGCCCGCCGCGTGTCTTTGGTGTGTACGCCGTTGCAGCGACATGGTGCGGCGGTGGAATGACGGGGCTGTTGCGGGCCAGGTGAGGCCGATTGTTGGTGCCGTCTCTAGCGAGGAGGGCAGGACGATGCTCAGAACACGCCTGATGTTGACGGGCAGCATGTGCCTGGTCGCCGTGAGCGCGGTTGCCAACGTCTGGTACGTGGACGAATCCAACGAGTCCGGCCGGGAGGACGGCCTGGCCTGGGCCACGGCCCTCACGACCATCCAGGCCGCGCTCAACGCTGCGCAGATGTACGACGGCGGCGAGGTCTGGGTGGCCCACGGGATGTACGACGAGCAGCGGACCGGAGGGACTGAGGACTTGGCCGGCGCGCTCTTGATGCACGAAGGGGTCGACCTGTACGGCGGCTTCGCGGGAACGGAACTGAGCCGCATCCAACGGGCGGCCGGCGTGTACAGCACCATCGACGGGGCAGTCGCGCGGGGCGGGGAGCCGGCCTTCCACGTGGTCGTTGGCGCCCACGACGCGACCTTGGACGGCTTCCGGATACGGGGCGGCCGGGCGTTCCACGAGGCCGCGGGCCAGTACGTGCTCGGAGGCGGCATGTACATCGCGGACGCCGCGACGACGGTGCGCCATTGTATCTTCGAGGACAATGAAGCCGAGCGAGACGGCGGCGGCATGTATGTCAGGCGTAGTTTTCTGGAATTGGCCGGGGGCCTTTTCGTGAACAACGCTGCCGGCCGCGATGGCGGCGGAATGGCCGCAGCTTGGTCGCCGTTGAATTTGACCGGCTGCCTTTTCCTGGATAACACGGCCCGCTGCGGCGGGGGGCTCGCGTGTGGGAGCTGCTCTTTGGTCGCGGAAGACAGCCGGTTTGTGGGGAACTACGCTGACGAGGAAGGCGGCGGGTGCGCCCTACACTGGTGCGACGCCTCGCTGTTCAACGGCTTGTTTACCGAGAACGCCGCCGTGGACGGCGGCGGGGCTTTGGACTTCCAGAATGACAACGTTGGCCACGTGGTCAACTGCACGGTGTGGGGCAACACCGCGGCAATCGGGGGGGCCGCGTATGCCCAAGACGGCAACGAGGTCCTCTTCTCGAACTGCATTTCCTGGGCCAACTCCTCCGAGATCCATGCCGCATCCACGGCCGCAATCGTCGTCACCTACTGCGACGTTCAAGGCGGCTACCCGGGACAAGGCAACATCGACGCCGACCCCCGGTTTGTCGATTCCTTGAACGGCGATCTGCGCATCGATTGGGATTCGCCGTGCATCAATGCCGCCACCGCCGAGAACGCACCCGACACGGACCTGGACGGCGTCCCACGCCCGCAATTCGGCCTCTTTGACATGGGTGCGTACGAGTTTGTGGTCGACGCCTGGTGGGATTTGTGCCTCCTGCACACGCTCACCGGAACCGACCTCGGCAGCGCCTACGACGATCCCGACCAGGACGGCGTGCCCAACTTCCAGGAGTTGCTGGCCGGGTCGGACCCGCTGGATCCATCGGATCCGCCTCCGGCGCTGTGGGTCTGGACGGACGGGGACGACGCGGCCGGAGACGGGACTTCGCAAGGGCCGTGGGCGACCATCGGCCGGGCCATGACGCGGGCCGCCCAGTACTCGTTGTACCGTGCGGTCACGGTATACGTCACGCAGGGCGTCTATGAGGAGCCGGTGGCCTTTGCGCCGTACGTGACGATCCAGGGCGAGGGGCGCGACCTCACGGTGATTCAGCACTACGACCCGTCGGATGACGAGCACATTGTGGTGACGGGGGCCGAAGGCGCGGCGCTGCGAGACTGCGCGGTGACGCTGCCCGGCTTCCACACGATGAGCACGGTGCTGCTGCGCGTCGACGACGTGGCCATGCTGGTGGACAACGTCCTGTTCGACGGGAACGACAACCTGTATTCGCTGGGGGCGCTGGTCACGGGGGTGGATTCGTCCGATTCCGTCGTCCAGAATTCGCTGTTCCGGCGGCTGCACTTCGGCATCCAGGCCGTGAACTCGGGGGTGAACATCACGCGGACGGACTTCGAGGGCATCCGGGGCGACGCCGTGTTCGTGCGCCTGCCCGACGTGCTCAAGGCGGGAGAGCCGCTCATGGCGCCGCTGCTGGGCGACGCCGACCGGATCATCACCACGGGCTGGAACCAGTTCCGCAACGTGTACGGGAGCTTCGTGCTCAACATGAGTCCGGCGGTTACCTTGGCCGAAAACAACGACTGGGGCGTGTACACCGAGAACGAGATCGCGGAGAAGATGAGCGATCTTGTGGATTTCATGCCCTTTGTCGGCGGCGCTGAGGGCGAAGGCGAAGGCGAAGGCGAAGGCGAAGGCGAAGGTGAGGGCGAAGGTGAGGGCGAAGGCGAGGGCGAAGGCGAAGGCGAAGGCGAAGGCGAAGGCGAGGGCGAAGGCGAAGGCGAAGGCGAAGGCGAGGGTGAAGGCGAGGGCGAGGGCGAAGGCGAGGGTGAAGGCGAAGGCGAAGGCGAGGGCGAGGGCGAGGGCGAGGAGTGCCCCTTTGGCTGCCACGGCGCGTCCCTGATCTGCCCACAGCCCGGAGACGGCGATCCAGGCGAAATCCTCTTCCTAGCCCTGGTGTCGTGGATCCTGTTCCTCGCGTCACGCGGACGGCGCGGCGACAAAGAAACCGGCGCCCCGGACGAATAGAGGCGCTAGCAGGTCGGTAACGGAGCCCGTTCGGAGTTCAAACCAGAGTTGCCAGGCCCTCCCCCATGCCCGGCGCAGCCGGTGGCCGGATACGTTGTCATTGTCCACGAAGCGCCACAGCGAGATCCGATCCGCCACGGCCGAGGGGCCTCTTCCTGCGTCCTGCCGCCTGCGGAAACGGGGCGCCTGGACAAGACGGCGCAAGTCCACTTGCCGCGGGAAGCCGGCGCTCTGTTTGGCGTGACCGAGTTCGGCGTTTCGCTCCAGTAGTCGCAAGAAGGCCTGGCGAGACGGACTCATCGAGCTTCCCTGCACGCATCCGTTGGAGATCGGCGGTTCACCTGGGTCTCGGCCTCCGGATTGGTGTATGACCAGGGCAGCGTGAAGGTTCGGGGAAGATGATGAAGATGAAGAGGCAGGCGGGATTAGGATAGGGTGGTGGTGGATTCAACTTGAGGAGGGGAACGGTGAAACGCTGGGCTTTCTTGCTGGGCTGGATTTCGTTTGTGGCGGCCGGGGAGGGGATGGAGATCGTAGGCGAGGTCGCGGAGGGGCTGCCACGTGTTGCGGCGGTGCGCGCGGCGACGGCGGGGCCGAAGCACCATTTCTTCGGCTACTACGCCATCTGTCCGTGGGACGCGACGGGACGGTACCTGGTGTGCATGGAGACGGACTTCAGCGACCGCATGCCGGCGCCGGGTGAGCCGGCGCAGATCTGCCTGGTGGATACGGAGTCCGGGGAGTTGAAGCCCATCGCGGAGACGGCGGCGTGGAACTTCCAGCAGGGCGCGCTGGTCCATTGGCTTGGCAAGCGAGAGATCGTCTACAACGACGTCGTGGACGGGCGGCTGCGGGCCGTGGTGCTCGACGTGTTCTGCGGGGAGCGGCGGGTCCTTCCCCGCGCGATCACGTCCGTGGCCCACGATGGCAAGACGGCCGCGTGCATCAGCTTCGGACGGCTCAACACGACGCGGCCGGGCTACGGCTATCCGGGCGTCGACGACCCCTACGCGGACGTCCCCCACCCAAAAGAGGACGGGCTGTTCGTGATGGAGCTCGACACGGGGGAGTCGACGCTGGTGGCGTCGCTGGACGACGTGTTCCAGGCTGCGCCGCTGCCGGAAGGGCACGAGGAGGCGATCCTGTGGATCAACCTGGTCATCATGAGCCGAGACGACCAGCACGTGGCCTTTCTGGGCCGGTACCGTCCGCCGGGGGCCAAGGGCTGGCGCACGGCGCTGTTCACGGTGAACGTGGACGGGACGGAGTTGCGGTGCGTGGTGCCGTACACATGGGGGTGCTCGCACTTCGACTGGGTGGACGCGGCGCGGCTCGTGGCCACCACGCGCTACCAAGGCAAGACCGGCGGGCACGTGCTGTTCACCAACGGCAAAGACGATTACCGGCTGCTCGGGCCGGAAGTGCTCAAACACGACGGGCACTGCCACGGCTCGCCCGACGCGCGCTGGATGGTGACGGACAGCTATCCCCTCGGGCCGAACCGCATGCAGAACTTCTACATCATGGACCTGGCAACGCAAGACGTGGCCCTGGTGGCCCGGTTCCACGAGCCGGCCGCGTTTCACGGGGAGTGGCGGTGCGACCTGCATCCGCGCTGGAACCACGAGGGGACAAAGGTCTGCATCGACTCGACGCACGAGGGTACGCGCCAGGTGTACGTGATCGATCTCGAGTTCCCGGAGGCGCACTAGCCGGAGCTCGAGCCCTGAGCGCCGGCACGCAGGCGGCCCGGTGGGTTCCGCCGCAAGCACCGAATCGCGTATGATGCACGTTGGGAGATGCAAGTGAATAGCTCATCGGATTCCTCTTAGTAGACGCGGCATCCTTGCCGCGTTGCCAAAGCGCCAAGATGGCGCTTCTACGTTACGAACACGGTGAGTGATTGTTTTACGGCTCCTTACGTTCGCGGCGGGCGCCGGATCGTGTTGCCGGGGCGGATGTGCGATCGGTAGGCAGGCACAAGGCACAAGGGCGCAGTATGACCAGAAGAATCATCTTGGGCGCGGCGCTGGTGGCGTGGGTCGCCGGCATGGGCTGCGGCGGCCCCGGTGGGGACGACCACGTCATCCGCACCACGCGCAATATCGGCGGACGCGCTGGCTTCCGGCTGCACTTCGATGCATGGAAGGCGGCCTTCGAGCGCGACAATCCCGGCTGGACCATGCAGTTGATCGACCTCGGTAACGCGGAGGGGGCCGAGTACTACAAATCGCGCATCGCCACCGACGACCTGCCCGAGGTCATCATGACCTGGGAAATGTCCAACTTCCTCGCCGACAGCGGCCACCTCGTCCCCTTGCCCGACTCGTACTACGAGAAGGTCGGCATCGACCTGCCCGCACCTTA
>Ga0272442_10005316_pt1 | contig 17271 bp, 6 predicted proteins | sample SSMForm2O_FD_200262 | JGI IMG/M metagenome (GOLD analysis project Ga0272442, IMG submission 200262) | Marine sediment archaeal communities from Little Sippewissett salt marsh, Falmouth, MA, United States - SSM-Form-2O | ecosystem: Environmental > Aquatic > Marine > Wetlands > Sediment ... | reverse complement strand
GGCCCGGGCCACGCGCGAGAACGCGGACCCGTACTCGTAGGCACTTTCCTGCATCCCCGCCGCGTGATGGTACGAGATGGACGCCTTCGGGCCGATCATCGCCACGACGTCCAGGGCGCAGACGGCCTCGCCGGCCGGGCCCACGCCGATGCCGGTGCTCGCCGGCAACTGCGTCCGTCCGGCCGTGTCGTCGATGAGTCCCGACTCGGTGAAGAACCGGTTGCGGACGGCGTTGAAGGCGTCGTACCACTGGAGGATGTCGCCGAGCCACAGCCAGGTGCGGGCGACCGATTTCATCCCGCCGCCCACCCGGCGGAGCAGGCGGGTCGCTTTGTCGAACAGGGCGCGGGCCTGGTCCGTATTCGAGCCGGCCTCCGCCGCGGTCAGGCCTGACAGGGTCACGTACGCCACGCCGTTCAGGTGGAGCATCCGCCCGCAGGGGGTCTCGTCATCGGTCAGGATGGCCGGGGGCTCGTCGCACTCAACGGCGTGGACCTGGACGGCCGCGAGCGGACCGCTCGGTCCCTCCGGGACGGTCAGCAGGTCCGGCGGGACGGCGTCGGCCAAGTCGCCGTAGGCGGCCGGCCGGGCGTCGGCGGCGGCGCGGACGCCCTCCTCGGTGCCGAAGAACCGTTCCTGGACGGGCCGGACGCCCTTGCGGCGAAGGACCTCCGCCACGCCGGCAAGAAGCCGCTCCGCCTGGGCCGACGCCGGACCCGCCTGGCGCGGCATGGCCGTGACGTACACCTCCTTCGCCGTCTTCGACTGGCTGATGCGTATGTGGGTAAGAATGGCGTCTCTCCTGTCTGGTGCGATTGCCACCCCGCCCCCGGACAAGGTGTATGGCTCGTACCTTTAGTAAACGCGCAGGGGAGGCAAAAGTAGCGGCTGAACCGGGCGGATTCTGGAAACCGGCGGACGGGCCCGGGGAAGGACCGGCCGGGTGGAACTACGGCGTCGCCGGCTCGATCTTGACGGCCACGTCGCCCGTGAACGTCGGGACGGCCAGCGTCAGCCCGCCTGCCGCGGCCCGGACGCTTTCCGTGCGGAGGACCCGGCCGGCCCGCGTGTCCCACCACCGGACGCGGTAGGGCCCGGCGGTCAGGCCGGGGACCGTGAGCGACGCCCCGCGGATCGGGCCGGGCGTGCGGCCCTCCTTCGCCACGGTCCACCACGTGGACGCCGGGTCCGACAGCCACAGGTACGCGTGCCGCTTCCCCTCCAGGCCGACGACGCGGAGGCCTTTCGTTGCGGCGGCGTCGGCGGGGCGGAGGCCGGCCGTCGTGTACGGGATGTCGGCCACGAAGCCTGCCACCGGTTGGTACAGCGGGTACAGGTTCCGCTTGTGGATGTCGTCCCAGTACCAGTGGCAGACGGTGCTGGAGAGGCCCGACAGGGCCGACGTCCACAGGGCGTTGTGGAGGTGGAGGAAGCCCTTGTCCAGGTCGATGCCCTCCGGCCGCTGCCAGTTGTCGCTGGTCATGCCGAACTCGCTGAAGACGGCGGGCTTGGCGGGTGCGGCCTCGCGAAAGAGGCGGGCCTGTTTCAGGACGGAGGCGACGGCGTCGTGGTACAGGTCGCCGGTCGTCGGACGCATGTAGTAATGCATGTCTGCCGTGTCGAGATCGGGATGCCGGGCGGCCTTCGAGGGCGAATGCCAGTCGCTCGTCGCACGCAGGTGGTGCCACGGGTCGATCGCCTCCAGGTGCGCGCCCACCTGGGCGTAGAACCGTTCGGTCGGCAGGCCCGGGTTCATCTCGTTGAAGTACTCCCACACGGCCACGTGGGTGGAGTACCCCCACCGGGCGACGAAGGTGCGGACGAGCCGCTTCGCCATCGCGACCGCCCGCGCGTACTCGGGCGAGGCGTCCTTCTTCAGCAGGTGCATGTAATGGTCCCGCGTGCACATGACGAGTTGCAGGTACACGCCGGCCGTCTCGGCCGTCTCGACGATGCGGTCGAGGATGAACGCGTCCGCTTGGTTGTAGACGCCGAGCGGCGGGCGCGTGATGTCGGCCTCCCACAGGAGGTTCGGCCCGCCGCCGGCCTCGCGCAGGGAGAGGTCCTTCAGGAACAGCCGGCAGGGACCTTCCGTGCGAAACGTGACGGAGCCCAGGAACCACCGGTCGGCCCCGGTGCGGAACGTGTGCGTGAACGTCCTCCACGGCTTGCCGCAGGGAATCGGATCGGACGCCCCGCCCGCCGCAGCGACGACGAGGCGGGCCTGGCCGTCGGCGCGGGCCTGGCCCGTGAGGACGTAGGCGGTCCCCGGCCGGACGGCGAGCGGCCGCGTGGCGGAGAAGGACAGGGCGTCGCCCTTGGCCATGTCGCGCTCGATGCCGCTGCAGGGCCGGTGGTATCCCTGGCGGCCGGGCGTGTCGGCGGTCGGGGGCTTCCACGCCCAGGACCGGCCCCAGCCGCTCTTGCGGGCCTCGATGGCCATGGCCCAGTCCTCGCAGCACGCCCAGACGCGGGCGAAGTTGGCCCCGTGGGCGCCCAGGGCCTCAAGCATTGCCGACTCCCGGGCCAGGTCCTTGATGAACGCCACGTCCTGCCCGACGGCGAAGAACGGCGTGCCGTCGTCGAACGCCAGGAACCGCCCGTCTTCCGCCGATACCCGGACGTACCCGCGCCCGTCGGCGGGGGTGCACGTGAACGTCACGGGTTTCGACGTGGCCGACCCGGACGGCGACTTGAGCCGCGCCACGGCCGTCCATCGGCCCGGTGTGGCGGCGGCGAAGCGGGCCCGCCACCCGGCCTCGCCGACGGGGTAGATCCAGTCGGCCGTCCCGCCGCCGCGTCTCTGCCGGGCATACTCGAACGGCTGGTGCCAGAAGGCGGGGACGGTGACGCGCCTCCCGTCCGGGCCGGTCAGGTCGACGTGGAGGTCGATCTCGGCGGGGTCGTACGGGTTTTCGGCCGTGACGTTCGTCCGCAGCGTGAAGGCGATCCGCTCGTAAGCCTTGACGGTCCGGGCGGCGGGCTCGATGGAAACCTCGGCGCCGGCGCACGGGCCGGCGGCAACCAGCCAGGCGATCGCGGCGGCCAGTAGGACGACGCTACATTCCGCGCGGCGGGTCTCCCGGCCCGCCGCGCAGCCCTGCAAAGGGCGTGTCGAACGCGGTGGGCCGGGAGGCCCACCACGCGGAATCCCTTGGTAGCGTTGTCGTACCTGGCACACCGCGGAAAGGGAAGACGGGGTTCGCATGGCGGCCTCCGGGGACGGCGGGTCCGGCGCATCTTACCGCGCGCCTCGGCGCGTGTCCACGCCCGGGGAGGGCAACGCTTCGGCGGGTGGCCATGGGCCGTTGGGCGCGGTGCCCGAGCGCCGCCAGGAACGGACCGCCGGAGGACCACACAAAAACGGGCCAGCCGCGTAAGCGATTGGCCCGTCAGGAATTACAATGGCGAGGGCGACGGGACTCGAACCCGCAACCACCGGATCGACAGTCCGGTACTCTAACCATTTGAGCTACGCCCCCGCCCGATCGGCAGGTGTCGCCGGCGGGACTGGTCCGTTTATCGGCGTCGGAAGCCCGCCGGAGACACGATATTTTCCGCGAAACGCCGGGTTTGTCAAGGTCAAAAGCGGGGCCGCCTTTTGCGCACGGGAAAAAGGTTCCAGGAGTCTTTTTCGGGAAAAGACGTCCGGAACCTTTTTCGTTTGCCGCCCGAAACGGACCCTGCCGCGCTACCGCTGGTAGATCGGCAATTGCCGGTACGAGACGCTCATGGCGAGGACGGCCATGGCGGTGCTGTATTCCTTGCCGCTGTCGCCGACGTTTTCGCTGGCGCGGGGCCAGTTGCCGTCCTTTTCCTGGGCCTTGAGCATGACGTCGTACATGCGTGCGGCCCAGCGTTCCCAGTACTCGTCGCCGAGTTGGAACATCCCCTGGGAGCAGTAGTACATGGCGTAGGAGAAGTGGTTGCCGCGCCCGTAATGGGTGGGGAGGTTCTTGAGGATCCACTCGCCGGCCATGAGGGTGGCGCGGTCGCGGTGGCGTCCGCAGAGTTCGAGGCAGAGCAGGGCGGTGCCGGTGCGTCCCCATCCGGACCCCCCGCCGGGCTGGTAGGCGAAGCCGCCGTCGCGTCGGACCTGGCACTGCATGATGTATCCGAGGCCGCGATCGATCGCCTGGGTCGGCACCGCCGCCCCGTTGTTGCGGGCCGAGCGCAGGGCCATAATGGCCCAACTCGTGCACGAGATGTCGCTGTCGCGGCTATCATGTTTATATCGCCATCCGCCGGCGTGACGTTGGTCCTTCGGCATCTGCTGGGCGGCCAGGATGAGTTTCATCGCCTTGGCGAGGACCTTGTCGACCTTTTCCTGCCGCTCGGGCTCCACCATGCCGGAGATTTCCGACAGGGCCAGCGCCGCGATGCAGTGGCTGTACATCGGCCCGTGGCCCTCGTTGCCGCGGATCAGCATCCCGTTGGGCTTCTGGTTCGCCAGCAGGAAGTCGATGCCCTTGTTCATCGCCTTGCCGTACGGGCCGACGCCGGGCGTGTGCCCCTTGGCCAGAAAGGCCATGAGGCAGAGGCCCGTGATACCGGTGGCGTTGCGGACGCGCTCGTTGTCGGTCCAGGAGCCGTCCTCGGCCTGGTCCTTGGCGAGCCAGTCCAGGGCCCGGGTAATCGATTCGTCGATGCGTTCCCTGTATTTCGCCAGGGCCGGGGACGCCTCGTCGGCCGCAGCGCGGCCGGCGCCGACGGCGATCAGACCGACGGCGAGCAGGACGCGCACGGCACGCCGGACCGCGGCCTGGCGGGCCCTGGGTCGGTGGGGGCGAGGATCCGTCGTGGGATGCGTCATGGTGCTTCCTTTTGGCTTCCACCTCGTTTGGCGACCTTCTGGAAATAGCGGCGGATCAGGGCACGGTACTCCTCCGGGGCGCCTTCGTCGGCGGCCTGGAGGATATCGTTACGAAGCTCGCCGGGCAGGCGGGCCCAGTCGGAGAGTTTGATGCCGAGGGCCTCGAGTTTCGCGGCCGTCATGCTGGCCTGACGGACGCCCGTGCCGCGCTCGGACTCCGCCTGGAGCCCTTCCGCCTGACCGGGATGTTGGGCGCGGCCCCGGCCGGGCTGGGCGCCCATCGCCTGGGCCATGGCGGCGGCTTGGCTGGCGGCCTCGGCCAGCGACTGGGCCGCCTGCGACGCCGCGGCCTGCGACTGCGTGTCGGCGGCCTCGGTGGCGGAGGCGCTGCCCTCGGCCAGCGGTTGCCCCATGGCGGATTCCGCCGGCGAGGGCGTCGGCATGCCTTGGGCGGCCTGGGCCAGCGCCTGGCCCATGCTGCTGAGGGCGTCGGCGGCCTGGCCGATCGACTCGGCCGCGCTCGACTGGGCTGCCGGGGCCGATTCCGGCGACCCGCTCGCCATCGCCTCCTGGGCCTGGCCCTGGGATTCCATGGCCTGGCCGAGCGCCTGTTCCGCCTGGCCGGCGGCCTCGGCGGTCTGGGGCGCCATGGCGGAGGCCTGCTCGCCGAGGGCGTGGGCGGCCTGCTGGAGGTCGCCCGTCCGGGCCGACAGGCTTTCCTGGGCGGCGGCCGTGGCGGCGGCGGGGGACTGCTGGGCCATCGCCTGCATCTCCGCCGCCAGCGCCGCCTGACGGTCCGCCAGACCCTGGGCCTGCTCGGCCATCTGGCCGGTTTCGGCGGCCGAGGGCTGGTCGCCTTGGGCTTCGCTGCCGACTTGCTCGCCTGCGGCCTGCTGGCCGAGGGCCTCGGCCAACTGGCCGAGCTCCGAGGCGGCGCTGCCGGCGCTCTCGGCGGCCGCGGGGACGTTGCTCGGCAGGTGGTCGGCGGCCGCCTGGGCATCGTGGGCCGCCTGCTCGCCCGTGCCGGCCGGCTCTTGGCCGAGCGGGGCGACGTCCTCGGCCAACTGGGTGGCCTCGCGGGCGAGTTGGGCCTGCTCGGACTGGAGGCGGGCCATCTCGCTCCCCGCCAGCGCCTCGGCGAGTTGGGCTCGTTGGGCCATCAGTTCCTCGGTCCGCTGACGGATATCCGCTTGCTGCTCGGCCATCTGGGCGGCCTGCTGGCGCTCCGCCGGGGTCGGCGCCGCCTGCTGTTCGCCACCTTGCTGCTCGCCACCTTGCTGCTCGCCGCCTTGCTGCTCGCCGCCTTGCTGCTCGCCACCCTGCTGTTCGCCACCTTGCTGCTCGCCGCCCTGCTGTTCGCCACCTTGCTGCTCGCCGCCCTGCTGTTCGCCACCCTGCTGTTCGCCGCCTTGCTGCTCGCCACCTTGCTGCTCACCGCCTTGCGCCTGGCCACCCTGGGCCGTCTGCTGGAGGGCCTCTTCGGCGGCCCGCTGCTGCTGGACGGCCTGGGGCAGGTTGTTGCCCTTGATATTCTCGGCGGCCTCGTGCATGCCGGGGGCCTGGTCGGTGGCGGCGGGGGCGTGGGCGGCGTCCTGGGCGAGTTGTTCCTGCTCGGCTGCCAGGGCCTGGAGCGCCTCGTCCACCTGGTTGAGGTCGGCCAGTTGCTGGCCCTGCTCGGCGAGGCCCTCCTGCTCGGCCTCCAGTTCGCGGGCCTGGTTCGCGAGGTTGGCGGCTTCCTCGGCGCTTTGGGAGAGGGCCGCCTGCTGGGCCGCCGGGATGTCCTGGACGAACGCAGCGATCTCCTCGGCCAGTTCCTGCTGGGCCTGCTGCCACGCGTTGTCGGCATCGGCGTCGGCCCGCTGCTCGGCGAGGTCGGCCTGCTGGTTCGCGAGGTCGTCGATGGCCTGGGCGAGACCGGCGGCGTCGGCCATCCGGTCGAGGTCCTCGAGCATCTCCTTGGCCATCGCCAGGGCCTCGTCGACGTGCTGGTCGGCGCTATCGGCGGCCTCGCCGCGCTCGGTGGGCGTATCGGCGAGTTTGACCTGGCCGGTCTGGCTCTCGGCGGCGGAGACTTCCTCGCCGAGGTCCTCCAGTTTCGGCGCCATGCCGGGGAAGGACCCGGTCGTCGCGCGGGGGACCATCTCGCCGACCTCGGCGTCGGCCTCGCCGAGATGCTCGCGCATGCGCTCGACGCGGTCGGCGGCATTCTTCTGGAGTTCCTTGGCCTGCGGGGCCTCCTTCTTCAGCGGCGCGGAGTCCTTCTTGGTTTCCTCCAGTTCCTTGATGACCTTCTCCAGGCCCTTCTCCAGGGCCTTCTTGTCGGCCTTCAGTTGCTGCATGGCGTAGGAGGCGGCGGAGCGGTCGATCTCGACCGTGATGGTCCGCGAGAAATCCTGCCCCGGCCCGCGGAGGTCCTTCGGCCGGTTGTCGGCCACGCGGACCCGGAAGGTGAACTCCTTCACGCCCCGCAGCGGCAGTTTCGACAGGAGCAGGTACCCGCGGTCGTTGGCCGAGCGCGGCGTGGCTTCGTCCTTCTCGGCGTCCGGCTTCGGCAGCGGGATGGGCACGCGCGTCCGCTTGCGGGTATCGGTGTTGACGAGGAACTCCGCCTTGGCGAGGCCGAAGTCGTCGGTCATGGCGTAATCGATGGGCAGGTGGTCGGACGGCTTCAGCCGCAGGCGGTTGTCCAGCGGTTCGAGGATCTCGACGGTGGGGGGCTTGTCGGCCAGGGCCTCGATGCGGTGTTCCTTCGAGGTGTTCTGGAACTCGTGCCGATCCTCCATCGCCAGGGCCCACCGGCCGCGGAGGCCCGGCTTCAGGTGGACCGCGAAGCGGCACAGGGTGGTGCCGTCCTCGGCGGCGGTCATCGTGACGGGCTGTTTCGTGACCTCGCGCCCGTTGATGCGCAGAACCGCCTTCGTCACGCGCTTGTTCAGGCGGGCGGTCACCGTCACGTCCGTGCCGGCGAGGGCCTGGATGTCGCCGGGGATGTCCTCGCGGGTCTCGTTGGGCCGGCCCGTGTAGTCGGGGTAATCGTAGTGGGCGTCGATGCGCTTGACCATCGGCGGCGGGACGACCGTCACGTCGTAGTACCGGGTGAGGGCGTCGCCCGCGTGGACGCGGTACCGGAAACTCTCACTGCCTGGCGGCAGGGTCATGGTGAACCGCGGGTGCCCCTTCTCGGTGGCGGGCAGGGCGGTCATGTAGGACGCCTGCTCCGTGCCGTCCGGCATCCGACGCCGCAGGCTGCACCGCTTGACGGCATCGTTGGCGACGGTGACCTGGACCTCCATGCGCCGGCCCTCGGGCAGGACGGCGTCGCCGGGCTCGACGGCGAGCATGTCGGCGGAGATGTTCGGCAGGTTCATGAACGGGGCGATGGCCCGGGTGAAGAGGCGCGGCATGATCGCCGGGAACGACACCCACAGCGCCGCGAGCACGACCACCACGCCCCCGGCCGCCAGCAGGTACGGGCGGGCCTTGCGCAGGGGGATCTCCATGCGGGGCTGGACGCGGCCGGCGTCGCGGCTGGCCTCTTCGGCCAAGGCGGCAATCAGGACCTCCGACCCACGGATTTCCGGGATGTCGTCGCTCGTCAGCAATTCCACGGCGCTGCTGAGGCGTTCCTGGAGTTCCGGGTGCCGCTGCTCGATGCTCCGCGCGATGCCCGCCAGCGTGATCGTGTGGGCCAGCGGAATGATGAGAAACCACACGATGGTCGCGAACGTCGCCCCCAACGCCACGAGCGTCAGCACCCATCGAAACGTCTGTGAGAAGAGCGTGAAGCCGGCGTCGATGGCCATCACCAGGAGAATGCACCCGATGGCCGTCGCGATAATGGCCGCCATACCCCGGAGCAGGATCACCCAGCGCACCCGGTGGATAAGCCGACGGAGGGCCTTCGCGATCGGTTCGGGCACCTCGCCGGCACGCAGAAGGGAGTTCCCAGTCATCAGGCCAACCCCACTTTCTTTCTGAGCAGCCACTCGCTCGTAGCCACGGCCACGATGAGCAGCAGCATCGGGAGCGAGTCCCACAGCACGTATTCGTGCCGTTCGATTTCCGTTTCGGTCACGGGGCCGAGGCCCTCCAGGGCCCGTTCGGCGCGGGACGGTTCAGCCACGGCGCCGCCCGTCAGGCTGGCCAGCCGGCTGAGGAGGCCCCGGTCCGGCGCCAGTTCGATCTGCTCGGCCGGCGTGGCCGGGTCCACCGAAAACTCCGTGCTGACGCGGTCGGCGTTCTGTCGGCGGAGGATCGGTTCGGCCGCCGGCGCGTCGAGGTCCACCCGGTACGTCCCCGCCGGCAGCGATCCCAGCGCTCCCTGGTACATGCCGGCCGACCCCTCGACGAAGTCGAGCGTGCGGCTGAGGATTTTCTTGTCGCCGGCGTAGACGTTGACGGCGACGTCGTCGCGGCCCGTGATGGGCGTGAAGTCTTCCTGGGCGATGCGGGCCGAGACGGCGATCGCGCCGCCCGTCGCGTATCGCGTCCGGTCGGTGCCGATCTTGACGGTCTGCGTGCCGGCGGGCAGTTTGTTGGCCGTCGCCCATCGCAGCACCTGGCCCCAGAAGCGGTGGTGGTACGTGTCGCCGACGCGGTACCGCAGCCGCCACGTCCGGTCGAAGCCGAGGAACATGACGCGTCCCGTGGCCACGGAGTGGTGGGTGATGAGGGCGTGCTCGCGCTGGAAGGCGCGGCGTTTGTCGAGGGTCTCGGCGTCGGCGGCCGCGTCGGTCGCGGCGGGGTCCGGGCCTGGGCGCGGCATGTAGTCCGGCGCCGACGGGGGCAGGGCGTACGCCAGGACGGTGGCGCCTTCCTTGGCGGGGGTTTTCGGATGCCGCCAGTAGATGGCCGGCAACTCGGACCACACCTGGAGGTTCTCGACCGGGTTCACTTTCTGCCGCATGACGACGCTCTCGCGTCCGCCGGCCGTCAGGAGGAGTTGGAACTTCTCCTCCGGCGGGGCCGGGATGGGGCCCGGCACCAGCGTCGGCGCGACCGGCAGAATCTCCGCCAGCGGACCCGTGGCGTAGGCGTGCGGCATGGCGTTGGGGCCGGCCACGACCACCAGCGTCCCGCCGCGCTGCTCCACGAACTTCTTCAGGATGGTCTGTTCCGGTTCGCGGAGGACGTCGGGCGGCACGTCGCCGAGGACGATCACGTCGAACTTCATCCACTCCGTTTCGTTGGCGGGCAGGGCGTTGGCTTCCACCTCCTCCACCGGACGGGAGGCTGAGGCGGGCACCTTCGGCGGTGCCGACAGGCCGGCGATCGTGTCCGGATCCAGCAGGACGTACTGGAGGTGGACGGTGCGGTCCCGGCTCGAGAACAGGTTCTTGATGTACCGGAACTCCCATCGCGGCCGGCCGTCCACGAGCAGCAGTTGCGTCCGCTCGTCGGAGACGCTCACCGCCAGCGGGTACCGGTTGTTCGTCGCCAGGACCTCGTTGTCGAATTCCTGGACGGCCACGGTGTACCGGTGGAGGCGGGCCTCCTCGGGCTTGTCGGCGAGTTGGACGCGGGCCCGGTAGGAGTCGGTCGGGACGCGGATGGTCTCGGAGGCGACCTGCTTCTCGCCTTCCAGCAGGGCGACCTGGACCTCCTGCCCGGCCAGGCCGTCGAGTTTGACCTGCGTCGTGACGAGCATGCGGTCGCCCTCGGCGATGGCCTCCGGGGCGGAGACGCTGATGATGCCTGCGTCGATGGGCGGCGCCTCGCCGCCGAAGACGATCGAGGAAACCGGCACCTGCTTGATGCCCAGCCGACGCACCAGCGGTTCCACGCTGGCGGGCGCGTTGTGCCGGCCGTCGGAGAGCAGCAGAATACCCGAGAGGCGTTTGCCGGACATCTGCCCCATCACTTCATCGAAGGCGGCCGTCAGGTCCGTCTGCTGCTGCTCGGGCGGGAGGTCGGCGGCACCGGCGACGCCTGCGCCCTCGGCGTACTCGCCGGCCACGCTCTCGACGTCGGTCGGCGTGGGCTCGGAGGCGAACGTGTACATCTGCACGCCGTACCGTTCCTGGAGCCGGTCGAGGAGGCTGCCGCCGGCGTCGGTTTGCGGTGTGGTCTTGGGGGTGTCGGCGTCAGGCTCGGCCGTCTCCGTGGGAGGCGGGGCGGGGGTTTCCTCGCCGGCGCGGGCGGGCGCGGGGCGGAAGAGCACGTCGCGGGCCAGCGCCAGCCGCTTCCGCGTCGCCAGGGCGTCGACGTGCTTGCGGGCCTCCTCCGGCAGGGCGGCGTAGGCGGCCGCGTCGAGGGCGTGGCTGAGGGCCTCAATGCCTGTGACCGCCTCGTCCAGGTCCTGGACGATCTCGCGCAGCGTCTCGAGCAGCCGCGGCCGGGCGGCGTCCAGGGCCTCCGCGCCCGACTCCCCGGTGAGTGCGGCGGCCTCCTTCATCTTGTCACGGATGGGGCCGGTCAGGCGTTGGCGGACGGTGTCGAGGTCCTTGGCGACCTGGTCGTCGAGTTTGAGATTCGTCTGGAGGGCGGCCGCCAGCGTCTGGGCGCGGGCGACGAGGCCCTCGCGGGCGGAGGTCAGAGTTTCGTTCATCGCCGGCTGGCGTGCGGCGAGTTGGCGGCTGCGGTTCTCAGCGTCGACGGAGGCCAGCCCCGCCAGCCACGCCGCCTGGGCCGCCAGGTCCTCGCGGAGCGTCTCGACGGCCTCGGCCACACGCTCCAGGGCGAACGGGCGGTCGGCCCCGTCGACGGCCAGCCGCTCCGCCAGACGCAGACGCTGCCCCGGCGCCATTTGCGTGTCCGGCACGTGCATGGAGGCGGAGGTGTCGAGCAGGACGGCGACCCACCGCTGGACGGTCTTGTCGAGGTTCCACGGCCGGACGGGCTGGGCCAGCATGATGACGACCAGGGCCACGAGCACCGTCCGCATCGCCGCCAGCGCGAGGCCGGCCCGCCGGGAAACCGTCTGCCGCTCCCTCGCGTACAGGGCCACGACCACCTCGACGGCCAGGGCGCCCAGCAGGGCGATGGGCCAGAGCCACCAGTTCGTCGCCAGCACCAGGCCGCGCTGGAGCGCTTGCCAGAGCGCCTCCATCGCCCCGAAGCCGACGAGGACGCAGACGGCGAAGCGGACGGCCTGGGCGACGACGCCCTGTGGACGCCGCCACACGAAATGGATGCCGATCCACAGGCCAATGGCCACGGCCGCCAGGGCGTAGACGGCCGGCGTCGGAATCGACTCCGGCAGCACGTAATGGTCGGGGGTAGGGGCGGTCATCCTTGGCGTTACCTCGCAGAGTCCTCCGTCGCTCCGGCCAGCATCTCTTCAGCGTGGGCGCGGAACGCCTGGGCGTCGGGCATCTCGGGACCGAAGGAGACGGTATCCACGGCGTGCATGCGGCGTTGGGTGGCGATCCACCGCGTCAGGCCCACCTCGGCCAGCAGGCACACCACGGCCGCCAGGGCCAGGTACTTCCACAGTTCCTCACCGGGCACGTCGCCGGTGACGGCCTCCAGGACGCGGTCGGTGCTGTCGGTCCGGAACAGGTTGACGTGTTTGGTGGCGGCCGAGAGGTCCGCATCCGTGAGCGGGGCGAGGCGGCCTTCGTCGGCGTCGTCGAGGACGACGAACGGCAGGCCGGTCTCCGGCGCGGGCGGGACGGCGAACGCCTCGCCAAGCGCCGCCGGCAGCGTCAGGCGGTACAGGCCCGGCTCGTACGTCTGGGCGAAGCCGACCCGGATGCCCTTCGGCGTGGGGTCCAGGTCTGCCAGCAGCCGCTGCTCGCGCGGCCCGAGGACCTGGGCCGACAGGTCCGCGAACGTGTCGGCCTGCTCCAGGCCCTTCGGCGTCGTGGCCGCCAGTTCCATCGTGAACTCCGACCCCGGCCGGACGTTCAACTCCGCCAGCGTCGGCGCCGCCAGGTAGTACGCCAACTCGTGGACGAGCGGGACGTAGCACTTCAGCGACGGCAGGTTGCTGGCCCGGCGCTGGAGCGGCATGGCGGTCATCAGGACGTACCCGTTGCCGACGCGGCGTTCGACCAGCAGCGGGTCGCCGGTGTCGAGCCGGCCGCCCACGCGGACGGAGGCGTCCTTCTCGTCCACCTGGAGGGTCCAGTAGGTTTCGATGAGGGCGCGGTCGGCGTCGGAGCGCGGGGCGTCGGCCAAGAGCGCCAGCGCCGGATGGCTCAGCGTCTTCAGGCCGATGTGGGCCGGCGCCTCGGTCATGGACCGCTTCTGCCCCAGGCGCGCGGGGGCCATCGGCCGGCCCGACTCGGTCGTCCAGTTGCGGTAGAACTCGGGCACCGTGTTCGGCCCGGGGACGATCAGCAGGCCGCCGCCGTCGGAGACGTACCGGGCCAGGCGGCGGGCGGTGTCGGCAGGCAGGCGCGGCACGCCGGCCAGGATCACCAGGCCGAACGGGTCGAACGAGTCGACCGCCTCGATGTCCGGCGCGGCGACGAGTCGCGGCTCGACGAGGTTTCCGAGGGCCGGTTCGTTGGTCGGGAGCGTGGCCTCCTCGTCCTCGGCCTCGTCCGTCTCGGGTTCCGGCAGGGTGGGGAGCATGTCCTCGTCCACGGGGGCGAGGGCGATCTCGATGAACGACGCCGCCCCGTCCAGGGGGCGCGGCGACGGCTCGCCTTCGACGATCAGCACCGGCAGGCGGTCGGTGACCGGGACGGCCCGGGCGGCGGCGTTGTCGAGCGGGAGGCCGTCGTCCGCCAGGACCCGCACGAGGGCCTCGTGCGGCCCGGGGTCGACGAAGCGGTGCTCGAAGCGGACGGTCTCGGCCGCCTGCGCGTTCAGGGCGCCCGTGTCCTGCCGGCCGAGGCTCACGCCGTCGACCGCCAGTTCCACGCTCACGGGTTCGACGTCCGTCGTGCCGGTGTTGAAGATGGTGGCTTCGATGCCGACGGGCCGGTCCGTGCCGACGATCTTCCGGGAGAACCGGACGCTGCCGACGGCGACGTTCCGGAGGGTCTGCGGCAGGGGGAAGGTGCGGCAGACGACCTGGGCCTCTGAGGGCAGGGCCGCCAGGCCCGAGGCCAGGAACTTCCACCGGGCCTCGTTGCGGCCGTCCCAGCCCACGGCCTGGCCGTCGGTCAGCAGGACGATCTTCTTGGCGGGGTTGTGCCCCTCGGCGAGGCTGGTGGCGGCGGCGTCGATGGCGTCGACGACGTGCATCGACCCGCCGGACGGCTGGAGGTCGTGCAGGGCCTGGAGGAGTTCGTCGCGGTCGGTGATCGGGTTCGGAATGACCGGCCGGGGGACGGGCCCGGCCAGGATGATGCTGACGGCGTCGGCGGGCCGGCAGGACGCCAGGATGGCCTGGGCCTCCCTGACCGCCCGGTCGAAGTTCCGCTCGCCGTCGACCGGGACCGTCATGGAGGCGGAGCCGTCGATGAGGATGGCGACGTCGCGTTCGCCGCCGGCCAGCGACCACTGCTGTTCCTGGAAGGCGGCCTCCAGGGCCGACGTGCCGAGCGCAAAGAGGACCAGGAGCCCCGCCACGCCGAGGAGGGCGAACCGCGCCCGCCGGCTGGACCAGACGGCGGCGGCCACGCCGATGAGCATGGCCGCCACGAGCAGCGCGGGCAGCACCGTCGCCCACGGAATCGTGGTCCGGGTGGGCAGGAACGGGCGGGCCATCGCCAGGGCCAGCAGGGCGACCACCAGACACCGCAGCGCCAGCAGGATGATCTCTTCCAGCATGATCCGCCGACGGCGCATCGTGAGCGAGTCGAGCAGGAACCGCATGGCGCCCCAATCGACGATCGTCGCGCGGTGCCGGTTCAACAGATGAATGATGATCGGGATGGCCACGGCCGCCAGCCCGGCCAGCATGGCCCAATTCAGGAATGTCATAGTGACGTTAACCCCTATGTCGGGCGACGCGCAACCGCATCAGGCAACAGGCAACGGGCAACAGGCATTGGGCGAACGGCTACAACGACCGGTGCGGCAACCGCAAATACCCATAGCGTTTCACGGCGGCTCGCCACGTAGAACATATCTGCTACCCCGCTTGTGACTTTTTCAGAGACTTGAGAAGGCCCTGAAGGAGTCGAGCGCATTCGTTTGTTTGCTGGGTCAGCGACTGTGCGGTCTCACGGGCGATGAACCCAAGGTCCTCCGCCAGAATCAACTGGGTCTGCATTTCGTACAAACTGCCCCGAGCCATCTGAAGGAACCGGATGTAATCTCTGAGGCTTCCGCGGCCATACCCCTCGGCAATGTTCGATGGCACCGATACGGCCGATCGCCTCAACTGCTGCGTCAGGCCAAATCGCTCTGCTGCCGGGAAGCCTCGTGTTGTTTCGTACACCCGCCGCACCGTGGCCCGGGCGGTCTGCCAAGCGAGGAGATCCGTGTAATCTCGAATCTCGGCAACGGGTTGCCCGTCCGGTCGGTCCCGGGGCCGCTTCGTATTGCGTTGAGCAGGTGTTTCCTCCGGCGCTGCTCTCGCCATGGCTCCCCCCGTTCGCGTTGTCGCTACCTGTTGGCCACGCGTGTCGTTTCGGTAGCCGTTGTTTTTGCCTGTTGCCCGTTGCCTATTGCCTGTTGCCTGACACCAGGACCTGCCTTCTACCGGTTTGCGACACTCTTCGTCCGCATCCGCCGGCTTGCCAGATAATGGGCCAGGGCGACGGCGAAACTGCGTTTGGTCGAGAGTTGGACGTAGTCGACGTCCATCCGGCCGCAGCCGTCGCGGAGGTCCTTGATGAACTGGCTGACGTGTTCCAGATACGCCGCCCGGACGGAGCGCGGGTCGAGTTGGACGCGGCGGGTGGGCAGTTCCAGGTCGCGGAACTGGCTCCACCGGTCGAACGGGAAGGTCAGTTCCTCCTCCGCCATCACCTGGAGCACGAGGACCTCGTGCTTGCGGTATCGGAAGTGGTGGAGGGCGTTGAGGATCTCGCGCGGGTCGTCGAAGAGGTCCGAGATGATGACCACCAGGCCGCGGCGGTGAATGCGCTCGGCGATGTCGTGGAAGACCGGGGCGAGGTCCGACTCGCCGCCCGGTTCCGCCTTGACGAGTTCTTCCAGGCACGCCCGCAGGTGCGTGATGCGCGACCGCGACGGGATGTACCGCCGCACCTCCGTGTCGAACGTGACGACGCCGACGGCGTCCTGCTGGTTGATCATCAAGTGGGCGAGGGAGGCGGCCAGGAACCGGCCGTACTCGAACTTCGACAGTTGCCGGCCGTTGTGCCGCGCCGCCTCGTGCCCCGTGTACCGCATGGAGCCGGAGGCGTCGAGCAGGATGACCGACCGCAGGTTCGTCTCTTCGATATATTGCTTGATGTAGTAGCGGTCGCTCTTGGCGTAGACGCGCCAGTCCAGGTCCCGGAGGTCGTCGCCGGGCACGTACTGGCGGTGCTCGGCGAACTCGACACTGAAGCCCTTGTACGGGCTGCGGTGGCGGCCGGAGACGAAGCCTTCCACGAGGCCGCGCGCAATCAGTTCCAGGCGATGGATTTTCGCCAGCGCCTCCGGGTCCAGCAGGCGCATGTAGGCCTGGCGGTCGTGGTCGCTCTTGGCCATGGGTCGTGGACGCTCCTGTTCGGGTTCGGCCGGGCTGCGGTCTCCGCGGCGGCGCGGGCCGCGCAATCTCCGCCGCGCCGGGGCCCCGTCGCCGGAGCCGCCGGCCGGGCCATCAGGCGATGGCCGCCTCCGTCGCCGGCTGGATCTCCGCCAGCAGCCGCTCGACCACCTGGTCGGGCGTGATGCCCGCCGCCTCGGCGTTGAACGTCGTGATGACCCGGTGCCGCATCACCGGCAGGGCCATGGCCCGGACGTCGTCGGTGGTCGCGTGGTAGCGTCCGTGGAGGATGGCCCGGGCCTTGGCGGCCAGGATGAGGTAGATGCCGCAGCGCGGCCCGGCGCCCCACTGGACGAGTTCGTTGATGAACTCCGGCGCCTCGCCCCGGCCGGGACGTGAGGCCCGGGCCAGGTCCCGCGCGTACTGGACCACGTGGTCCGCCACGGGCACCCGCCGGACGATCTGCTGGAGCCGGAGAATGTCTTCGCCCGTCAACGCCGTTCCGAGTTCGGCCTCGTACGTGCCGGTGACCTGCTTGATGATGGCCATCTCCTGGTCGCCGGTGGGGTAGTCCACGAGGATGTTGAACATGAAGCGGTCGAGTTGGGCCTCGGGCAGGGGATAGGTGCCCTCCTGCTCGATCGGGTTCTGGGTGGCGAGGACAAAGAACGGCTCGGGCAGGCGGTAGGTCGTCTCGCCGCTGGTGACCATGTGTTCCTGCATGGCCTCGAGGAGGGCGGCCTGGGTCTTGGGCGGCGTGCGGTTGATCTCGTCGGCCAGGATCATGTTCGAGAAGACGGGCCCGTGGACGAACCGGAACACGCGCTTGCCGGTCGTCCGATCCTCCTCGAGTACGTCGGTGCCGGTGATGTCGGACGGCATGAGGTCCGGCGTGAACTGGATCCGCTTGAACGAGAGGTGCAGGAGTTCCGAGATCGTGCTGATGAGCAGCGTCTTGGCC
>Ga0272442_10005313_pt1 | contig 17274 bp, 21 predicted proteins | sample SSMForm2O_FD_200262 | JGI IMG/M metagenome (GOLD analysis project Ga0272442, IMG submission 200262) | Marine sediment archaeal communities from Little Sippewissett salt marsh, Falmouth, MA, United States - SSM-Form-2O | ecosystem: Environmental > Aquatic > Marine > Wetlands > Sediment ... | reverse complement strand
CCAAAAATGTTAACATCTAGTTTATTATGTGAAATGTAATGTTTGAAAAAAGAAGCGAAAAACAACTAATGGCAATCTATGCTATTATTGCTATTGCAATAGCATCTATAATGGCCTTTGTTCATTATTTTCAGGGTTGGAATCATTATGTTATCATAATTGTAGCAAATATTTGGTTTTTTTGTTTGTTTTACATATTGTACTTACCATTGAAAGTTAAAAAGGCAAGAAAAAAACAAAAATAGACTTATCTGCAAATAGTTGATATAGAAAAACTGTATTCCATTTTTTGTGAAAAACAACAAACCATACATAATAGATGTGAAATCTCTAAAAGACATTGAAAAAGAAATTCAAAAAGTAGGAAGCGATCCCAAAAGTATTGGAATTATGGCTCCTAAAGCAATTTCTAAGGTTATTAAACTTGAAGATATATTTCTTCAGGATGCAATTATCATAAAACAAGATATGCTTTCCATAGGTGGAGAAGTTGCTGTACCAAAAAATACATTTGAACTTATTAAAAATACTGGCGACATACTAATCATAGGCAATCTAAAACAATTACACAATCTTGTTGTGAAACTTGAGAGACATTATACAAGGCTAAAAAATATTGCAAAGGATCTTTCTTTATTATTGAAGGACATTAAATGAATGTGTTAAAGATTGGAAAAAAGTCATTTAATCTTGATAAAAGAACTCTTATTATGGGTATTTTAAATGTTACACCAAATTCATTTTCTGATGGTGGAAAATATCTTTCTTTAGAAAAAGCTACAGAACATGCTTTGTCAATGGAGAAACAGGGTGCGGATATCATTGATATTGGTGGAGAGTCTACACGTCCAGGATCTAAGGCAATTACAATTAATGAGGAAATGGAACGCGTATTACCCGTAATTGAAGAATTAGTTAAAAAAACGAATGTTCCAATTTCCATTGACACCTATAAGTCCAAAATTGCAGAAAAAGCACTAGATGCAGGTGTATGCATGGTGAATGATGTAACTTCTCTAATTGGGGATAAACTTCTTGTGAATATTGTTGCAGAATATGAAGTACCTATCTGCCTAATGCATATGAAGGGAAATCCAAGAAATATGCAGATCAATCCAATATACAACGACATCATAAAAGATATAAGGTCATTTTTAAAGAAAAGGGCCGAATTTGCAATATATCATAATGTTAAGGAGGAAAACATAATTGTTGATCCCGGTATCGGTTTCGGTAAGAAAACTGGAAAAGGTATTGAGGATAACTGCTTTATTATACAGCATCTTTCTGAATTAAAAACACTCGGTTTTCCTATTTTAATAGGCGCATCTCGAAAGACATTTATTGGTAATATTTGTGGAGGAAAAGAAACACTTCCTATCAATAAAAGACTGGAAGGAAGCTTAGCAGCAGCTTGCCTATCAGCATATAATGGGGCCAATATTATTCGTGTTCACGATGTACTAGAAACACGCATGTGTCTTGACTTGGTTGACTGTGTTATTAGATAAATTTTAAAGAAATACTTTTATTGTTTTTTCTAGTTTTAATATGAAAAAATATTTTGCATCTAGAAAAAAGGCGCTGCATTCTATAGCATGAAAATTGTTGTAATTTAAAAATTTATAATAACTATTGTAAAATATGATGGATATGGATCATTAGATGTATTGTTGAATATCAATTTGTTTTATAATCTAAAACAAACATTTTTAAGATGACAAATAAATTGTAATCCTAAAATCTTGATATTGCATTAACTAAAATGCATCAACAATCTTAATCTTGTTTTTCCTTGTAAAACCTTTTATGTTTTTTCTAAATTCCGAATGAAATTTATCAGTTTTAAATATATTTTTTAAAAAGATTTCAAGAAGATCTGGATTTTTAGTTAATGCAGATTTAATGCTTTCTATAACACCTGTTCTAAAATGGAATTTATCGATCATTATTTCAGATACCCCACAATCTGTAAAAATCTTTAAAATTTCTGTTATCTCTTCATTTTTAATTGTTGGATATATTGGTCCAAAAAAAACACTTACTCTTACACCAGCATTAGAATAACTTCGCAGAATATCAAGTCTTTCTTCAATAGATGATGAATATGGTTCAAGAAGTTGTCTTTCATTGTCATTAAGTGTTGCAATGCTTACCATTACTTCAGCATTGGAGAATTTTGATATAAGATCAATATCTCTATTGACAATCGAAGATTTTGTCTGAATATTAATTGGAAAATCATGTTTTAATAGCTGCTCTAAACAATACCTCGTGATTTTGAACTTTTTCTCAACAGGTTGATATGGATCAGTTACCGTTGAAATACCAACAACACCCCGTTTTTTCATTTTCAATTCTCTAGAAAGAATAAAAGGAATATTTACCTTAACATCAACAAAATCTCCCCATATCTCCCTATTAATTTTCAATACATTTGGAGCATAACAATATGCACAACTATGCTCACAACCCCTGTATGGATTGAGAGAATAATCAATTCCAGGTAATTTTGAGGGTGATAATGCCGTCTTACAGTTAATCTGTCTAATCTTCATGAATACCTCATTTAAAATCTTCAATTCTTTTCTGATATAACTGATTTTTTAGAACGGCACTATTTCTTATCCACCTCTGCATAGGAATATCTACTTTCTGTGATACATAGACTATTGCATCAGCTAGGTTATCAAATATTTGGTAATCCTGCTTCAGTGCCTTTCTTACACTCTCTCTAACATTCCATACACCTATTGGCATGATATATCCTGGATGAGCCTCTCGCAATATTACAACACCTGCCTGACGTCTTTCGTTATTAAGTATTTCATTTACTGCAAGTCTTGCTGCATAGTAACAGCCACCAATCTCAGCATAGTTTGTTCTTCCCTTGAAAAACTCATAGCTATTGAAAATCGAAATGCCTCTACCATATTGATTCCATGTGGTATTTGGATACCATGCCTCAATAAGTTCATATTGCCATTCGCTAGGCATCATCAAAATAATCCATCGGTTGTCAAATTGATTAAGATGATAAATTCTAAACTCATTAATGTAAGGATTCATTTTTGTTTTTTTCATTAATTCTTTACCAAGTAAAGAATCAACAGCTGTAATGCTCCATCTGGTAGGAACAAATTTCCTAAATTTTTTTAATCCAAAGGCTCCAACGCTAAATGCACGTTGAATCTTTGAAATGTTTACTTTGTCTTTGTACAAAATCGAAACAGCATCTTTGGCTTTTAAATCTGTATCATAAAATACTTTCTCAATATGTTGTTCATATTTTGGATTAGTAATTTCCAATTTCTTTAAAGGTGCAGAAGGACCATGTGGTTGTACTTCATCATATAAAGTAATTTTTCCACGAGGTTTTTTTTCAAAAATAACTTCTGAAAAAACACTATTTTTTGAAAGAGCTAGTTCTCTGGTGTATCCGACAATCTTGTTTGGATTTTCTGTATCATAAACATCAATATTAAACTTACCTCTAATAAGCATTGAACGGAAATCAACAATATCATCTATACTTCTATCCATCCAAAGTTCTGGAGTATCAATAAGAGAAGTATCACCCATTATTGGTGGAATCATGGGACCAATTGATACCTTTGGATACCCAAATCTACCAATAAATACACTAGGTGGTGAAGAACCTCCCAATCTCAATTTATCAACCAAAGGTTTCACTTTATCATGTGAATGAAATTTTACTAGAATAGGACAGCGAGATTTTCCACACAAAAATTTTGTACCACGACATAATGCACAAAAGCCAGAAGATTTTGGTTTCGTGGTTGGTAAAAGTTTATTTTGTCTGCTTAAATTTAATTTAGTATTGATCACCATTATATAATTTGCTTATTTATCTTAAATATTTTCCCATGGATGACTAAAAGTATAACCTTTGCCAATGTATAAGAATTATTTATTTAAGTTTAGCAAATTTAAAATCTCTTTCAAAATACTTATTTATAAGATATTATATTTCATCATATCATGTCAACAAAAAAAAGAAGTAGCAGTAGAAGAAGATCAAGGCCCGTAACTCCAAAGAAAACGAATCTAAGTGTAAAGACAATTTTTATTTTAGTTATTGTAGCAATAATAATCATTATTTCTGCAGTTTTTCTAATTATGAGAAATAATTCAGATGAAGGTAACAATAATATCGGAGTGAATTCGATTGCAGTTTTTGATACAACATTAGGTACTTTCAGAGTGGAACTTTATCAGGACAAGATGCCTGAAACTTGTGAAAACTTCATTAAATTGGTCAATGATGGATTTTATAATGGTATGAATTTCTATAGAGTATTAAATGATTTTATGATACAAGCAGGTAGATCCTTACCTGATGGATCTGAAAAACAAAGTCCATATGGTAATATTAACTTTGAGGAATCAGATGTGAAACATTTAGATGGAGCCATTTCAATGGCAAGCACAGGTGATAAAGTAGGCGGAAGTGGAGAATTTTTCATTTGCGATGGGGAACAAAAAGGATTAGATGGACGTTATGCTGCTTTTGGATTAACAATTGAGGGGCTAGATGTAGTCCACGATATTGCTTCTGTAGACCATGATAATTCTCATCCAGCAGGTGGTGGTAAACCATATATAGATATTATCATAAATAGTATTACAATCGAATAGAGAGGTGAAAATTTTGGGAAATCAAATAGCAGAATTCAACACTAATAGAGGTAATTTTAAAATAGAACTCTTTGGAGATAAGGTTCCTTTAACCGTTGGAAATTTTACAAAACTAGCTGACGAGGGTTTCTACAACAGCCTTATTTTTCATCGCGTAATTCCAAATTTTATGATTCAAAGTGGATGTCCGCATGGAACAGGTAGAGGTGGACCAGGATATTCCATAAGAGATGAGTTTCATCCAGATTTAAAACACAATTTTAAGGGTATACTTTCCATGGCAAATGCAGGACCAAATACAGGGGGATCGCAATTTTTCATAACAGTAGCTCCAACTCCATGGCTTGACAGAAAACATTCAATTTTTGGTAAAGTAATACAAGGCATGGATGTAGTCGATGAAATATCAAAAGTTGATAAGGACCGAAATGATAAACCACTAAAGGATGTTGTTATTAATACTATTAAAATTATCAAATAACTGTGGTGATAATTATGACCGTCCTTTCTGATAAAGACATTGAAATATCGATGGAAAAAAATGAACTTGATATAGAGCCATATAATCCTAATAACCTAACCCCAAATGGTTATGACTTGTCAATCGATGAAATTTATATTAGAAAAACAGATCAACATATGAAGGAAGGAATAGTTACCATTCCAGCTCTTACCTGGTTTGCCATAAGCACAAAAGAATTTGTTAAAATGGGTCCGAAAATTACCTCTCAATTATGGATAAGGTCAAGTTATGCAAGAAGAGGAATAATGGCAAGTTTTGGTAAAGTAGATGCAGGTTTTAATGGTACTCTCACTATTGGTTGCTTCAATTCAAATAACAAAGAAATTAAGATACCAATTGGTGATAGATTCTGTCAAATTGTATTCGAAAATCTTTCAACTATACCAACTGAACTTTATGATAAAAAATCTGGTAATTATCAAAATCAAAGAGGATTAAAACTATAAAATCTTCCTAGCGAATGTTAGGTATCCTGTATGGCCCAACATATCAAAACTTGGCCTAGTTCCATAATCAGTAACAATCATTTCTCTTTGAATATTTTCAAACGTTTTAATCTCAATAAAGTTATTTTTCCTGACTTTTTTAACAGTTTTTTCTACCTGAGATAAAAGTGGGGAATATGTACATAAATAACCACCTGGTCTAAGTGCATTCCATACATAATCTACTGAATCCCATGGGTTTGGTATATCAAGTATTATCGCATCAAGATTTTTTTCATCTATACCTTTAGTTATATCCTTTATTTTTGTTGTAACATATTTTTCTAATTTTGCTGTTTTTAGGTTTTTCATAGCATGTTCAATAAAATCCTCACGTTTATCATATGAAATAACTCTTCCGTCTGGGGCCACAGCAGTCGCAAGTGCTATTGTTAGTGAGCCTGAACCTATACCTGCTTCTAAAACTGTATTACCTGATTCAATAGAACAATTTATAATTATATGCGCAGCATCTTTAGGAAGAATGATCTGTGCTCTGCGTTTTAAAGACTGAAGTTTATCTTTTAGAGAAGGCTTTAAAATCCAGAACGTTTTATTTTCAATTTTTAATTGTTTTCCATAGTATTTTCCAACTAGAGAATTTGGATCAAAAACCCCTACTCCTTTAAACTTATTCGTCTTATCTTTTGTATCAATGATAATTTTCCTATACGCAGAATCAATGAGAACTACGCTTTCGCCTTTTAAAACTTTTTTATTCATATTAATCTATTTATAAATGCAGGTTAAAGAACCAAAACCAAATCTTTCGATATCAAGTTGATCAAGCCATTTTTCATAACATTCACATTTAAGATCTTCAAATATATTAACTTCTTGATTAATTGAAAACAATAATATTGCTTCTAGAATCATTTGATTGCAATTTCTACAGTTATTTGCTCCTCGAAAACTACCTCCCCCCACTATGTCGCATTTAATTCTCTTTTTTCCTACAATTTTTTTACCTTCTTTTAATATATCAACAATACTCCAAAGCCATGTTGGACAATATTGTCCCCTTCGCCACAAAAATTCAATCAATGTATTTCTTTGAACGTTTATAGGGTTAAGTGATATAACATCGGTCATATCTTTTATCTTATAAATTGTTTCAATACTATCTTCGATTGATTCTTTCTCTGTTAGAAATGGTGGTTTAACAATTACATAAGTTTTGATTTGACATTTGTTTTTCTTTAAAACTTTGGTAGCAGTTTTATAGTCGGCAAATGTAAAACCTTTGTTTATTGAATTTTCTCTCACAAAATCATTTGCAGTTTCTAAACCTAAACCTATCTCTAAAGTATTGGATTGAACAGCTTCTTTTAAATCTATTAGTTTGTTATCCGTAATATATTCTGGCCTCGATTCAATCGATATTTTGTCCGCATTTTTAGCAAGTCTACTCAATATTTCAAATCTCACACGTGGACTAAACTCGCTATCATCTAGAAAACTTCCAGAGTTAAATATCTTGACAAATTTTTCCCCATTGTATATTTTCATGGCAGTTTTAAATTGTTTTAATAGATCTTCTTCAGTTACATAATTCCAAAGACTGTCGTTGTGATAACCGCACATTGTACAACCAGATTTTTGAGACCATTTGCAACCTCTGGTTCTAAAAATTATTACAAAGGTATCTACAATTTTATTCTCTAAAACGTCTTTTTCAGACCAACATTTTACTGGTTTTGTTGAATCTTGGATTTTAGGTGTAAAATCTTTTTTTAGATTTTTACAGAAATTTGCTAGTTCGTTCATATCTAGTTACTTATACCTTCTTTTTTACGGAATTTAAATAATAGGATCGCAAGGATAAATGAGATAATAAATACCATTAATTCAAATCCAGGAACTTGGACATTTCTTGGGTGAGGTAATAGAATATCATTTTCTGGATTACCATCATTGTCTGTATCAAAAGTATCGTAATTTAATGTAATTGGAGCTTGGTTCTTTTTTGATGAGCTCCAATTCCAAGGCATTGGTACATCTTCAGCACCAATACCAGCATCATTTGCAGTTGAAATATTATATATGGTTGTATCCTGTATAATATTACTATATTTTGTTGGTATGTTTGTAAAATAATAACTAGTTTCAACATAAACTTTCATACTATATTCATCATTTGGAATCCATCCATCAAATTTTGTGGAGGTCTCGTACTCATCTTTCTCATCTTTATTTTTTCTATCAACATTAATTTCATTTCCATTATTTAGTGTATAATATACTCTAAAATTCTCGGAGCTTACCTCTTCTTTTACTTCTATTTTAATATCAACTCCACTTGTGATATTTTTAAAAAACGATGAAGGTGGAGCTGTAATACTAATTGCTTGTTCATCATATGAAAAAGAACCTTTCTCTGTTTGCACCAGTCCATTTTGATCTTTAGCAGTTAAAACATAATTAAATTCTCCTAAAAGAGATCTAGGATTTTTATAAATATATTTAAAAATAAAATCATTGAATTCAATTTCACTTTTTGATATCGTAGTTGAATTTCCATTTGGATCAGTTATTTCTAATTTAATATCGTTTTCAAAAATAGCAACATTATCTGTTATTCTTGCTATAATTTTTACCGTACCACCAAGTTCCTGTACAGATGGTAGCAAAACAGCTTCAATGTGGGGCGCCTCATCATCGTAAAATGGAGGGTTAATAACAATCATTAGTATAAGTAACCAAGTAAAGAAATAAATTGCATATGATGTAAAAATACCCTTTCGTCCAAGCTCTTTCATATCAATATTTAGACGGATAAAAATATATTTCAACCATGCTGCAGTAAAAACACCGAATAATAAAACCAGTTCCCATCTAAAGTCATTTCCTTTTAAAAGAACCCAGAATCCAAAAGAAATAAAAGCTATTGCAACACCGAACAAGAATGATAGAAATGTAATTTTGACCTTTTGTTTTTCATTTTTTATGAATTTTTCTTTGTCAAACTTTGGAATTTTAAAATCAATTTCATTTTCCTCATCTTTTTCTTTTCGTTTTTTTGCCATCGTGGAGGGATATAGTTCTTATTTAAAATGTTTAGGGTTGTATTAACTTTTAATAAAAAAACTATCTTCCATAAATTTAATGTATTGGATTTAAAACTATATACTGAAAAATCCTTGACTTTGAATATTCATAACTTCTCTATATATTAATTAATTGTTTATTTCCTAATTTAATCTTTTTTTCTTTTTTAGGTTGATTATAATTATTAGTACCAATAAAAATGTAATATTTTTTGTTCATAATCGGATATTATAAATTCCTTATCAATATCCACATTATTGTTTTTTAACCAAATAAAAAGATCTCCACCCAAATGGTTTATAGAATGGGAATTGATTACTCTCAATTTTTTTAACAAGAATTATGTTTTCATGTAAATCAATTAGATTGATTAGTGGCTTTACAGCAGCATCTAACTCCCTTACAATAATTTTACTTTCATTTTTCACATTTTTAAAAATATAATCTACAACCTGTAACAACGGTAATGTACAACTTGATACAATAATTATATTAAATTCTTCAATAGGATAATTCATTCCGTTTCCATGGTCAATTTTTATTTTATCTTGTAAATTTTTTTTATAGACTACAATATTAGCCAGTTTTATGGCTTTTGAATTCCTATCAATCCCTACTATTTTTGCACCAGTTGTTCTCGCTAATGTTAATTCAGTCAATGGGTATGCACCACAACCAATATGCAAAATTTTATCATCATTTGAGATATTTGACGCTTTATATTCATTTTTATATACTGTGCTAACTAATTTATCATATAATTTAGCAATTATTTCAAATTTATAAGCAATATTATCAATAAAAATCCAGAAAAATATTATTTGTTTTTTTAACAAAAAAACCATCAAATTATTTTTAATTTTCATTTTTCTGAATAATGAATTTATACATTTGTTAATTACTTTTCTGTTATTTTTATAATGATTTATATTTATAAGAAATAATTGTTTTTCAGAAAAGCCTTTAATTAGCTTTGAAATAATATCTTTTTGAGAAAAATCAACATGTTAATTGATGAAAAAACCTCAGAGAAATTTGCCAAATATATGAAAAAATATAATGTACTTTATAGGAATCTTGCAAGAATTGCCCAAGAAAATTTGCTTTACTCTCTCAGAAATCCTTTGATAGTAGATATTGGTATTGGTCCGGGTTTATTATCTATAGAAATTAATAAATTAATTCCAAATGCAAATATTATTGGTATTGATCCATCAATTGAAATGCTTAAATTGGCTAAGAGAAAAGTGGTTGGTACCAATTTTAAGAAAATTGAAACAATATTGACAAAAGCTGAATCTATTCCGTTGAAAAATAATCTCGCAGATCTAGTTATCAGTAGATTTAGTTTTATATATTGGGATAATCCTAGCGATGGACTTACTGAGATATATAGGATTTTAAATCCTGGTGGACGGATGATTCTTGAACTTATTAATAGAGATTACCCAAGATGGAAACTCTTTCTAACTGAGATTCATATGTTTATTAATTTAGCAGGTAAAGAAATAATCAAGTACCATATTGATTCATATAAAAAGGCTTATACGATTAATCAAATTGAAAAACTCATATCCAATAGTGGATTTAACATAATTTATAAAGAAGGTATTAAAAGTAAGTGGAAACATCTTATTGTTGCAGAAAAACCATTTTAAGTGTTTTTTATATTAATTAAAAAATTATTTACCACAGTTTTAATCAAAATGTTTTTATAATATATAAATTCATAATATAATTTGACAATAATATACATCGAATGTCTTAAGATGATTCAGATGAAATTATCAAATAAGTTGATAGCAATATGTATAATTCTTATTCTATTAATATCATTGATAACACCTATAATTGCAAATGATTGTTCATATCAAGTTATTAATTCTAATATTACAAGAGAAAAACAACTATTTTTACTTCGTAGTGAACACTACTTATATATCAAAGCATATGAAAATGTTTCTGAATTTCAAATAATTTTTTCTTTTCCCCCAGACTATAATTATCAAGTTCCAATAATGTTAGAAATTTTAAATGACACAACAGCTAATTTAATACATTATAAAATCGAGAATGATACAAATGATCCAAATAAAAACATAAATTTTACAATTAAATTTATGAATAAAGATGAAAAAATTTTAATTCATTTTAATTGTTGGGTTCTTGTTATAAATCATGAATTTGAAGATTTACCAGAATATGTTAGAATTCCAAAAAGAGAAGAACTACCAGAATATACAAAAAAGTGGCTTTCAGAGACAGAGGTTGTACAACTTAATAGAACTTTGATAAAATTTCAAACGATAAAACTACGTGGATTAAATAATAATCTTATCGATTTTGCAGGAAAAGTTGCACAATTTATTAAAGAACATAGATATTTGTTGTTTATATTACAATTAAAACTCGGTCTATTTCTAAATCAAGATTCAATAACAACCCTTATAATTAATGGAGAAAATGTAGGAAGATCGCATTTGGCATGCTCATTTTTTAGATTAAATAATGTTCCTGCACGAGTTATTTTAGTACATAATGATCAGGGTTTTTGGTCTCAAATGCATTATATGGTTGAATATTATGTTTCAAATTATGGATGGGTTTTATTAGATACAACAAAAGGTGAGACGCCCTATGCTTCTAAAAGACAGATTATAAATAGAATCTGTTATCCTGAAGATGAAAATAATACTAAACATGACTACATTATACCATTGATGAAAGGAGAAGAGCGTTGGCTTTGGATAAATAATGAACAAGTGAAACCATATTATGTTGATTGTGATAAAGGAAGTAAATCTCAAATGTTTACAGAACGACAAATTTATGTTAATAATACTGAAGCAGATTATGTATTTCATCTAACTGAGAGTGTTTATAGTTACTATGAACAATTCCTTGGTATTAATCTTTCTGGAGGCAATTTGATAAAATTTAACAATGCTTATAACGCTCAAAAAAATGCAATTTTTAAGTTAAAAGATAATTATGATTTAGTAGAATATACCAAGGAAATATTATATGCTATTGATGAATACCAAAAAATAATGGTATAATAAACTTATCATCAAATAAATTTTGATAAGTTTTTTAGATAAATTTATTATTCTCTGTATTGTTATTATTTACCAAATGAGTAAAAATAAAAGTAAAAATAAAATATCTTTTAGTAAACTATTATCAAAATTTAGATATTTCTTGTTATGGCTCATCCCGTTTCTTGTTTTTTCAATTGGTTTTATACCTCTATTAACATCATTAATGATTGTTTTTAATTTTTTAACTTTTTCAAAAATATTTGATTTCATTATGCTTCCTTTCATTATCTATATAGAATTTGTTATTTTAGTTTTCTCTGAAATATTGATATCAGGTTTAATAATAAAAATATTTAAAATTAAATATAAAGAAGGTACATATGAATATTCATTTGAAAACAAAATGGCTTTTAAATGGATGCTTATCTGTCAACTTTACACCCCTATTCGTAAAATTTTTGAAATTATACCTATGGGTAGGATACAAAAATTTTATCTGAAAATTATTGGAATGAAAATTGGGAGAAATACACTTGTCGGGGGAACAATAAAGGATCCCTGTGTTACAGAAATAGGCGAAAATACTACAATAGGAGAATATGCTGTCGTTTATGCTCATATTCACAATTATGAAAAAGGTACAATAACAATTAAAAAGGTCAAAATAGGAGATAATTGCATTGTTGGTGCTGGTGCAATTGTTATGCCTGGAGTAGAAATGGAAAATAATTCAATCTTAGGTGCAGGTGGATTAGTGCCAAAAAACCAAATATTAAAAAAAGGAAAGATCTACGTCGGAAATCCTTTAACTGAAATAAAAAAACGATAATAGAAAAATTCATTTTCTATTAAATTTACAATTTCTTAAATATTTTCTTAGTGAACCGATAAAAATTTCAAAATTTGAAATGATTGAAGAGTTTTTCTTTACTCCTATATCTTTTCTTTGTACGACTTAGCATCAAGTAGATCTTCCAACTCTTTCATATTTTTAATCATAAGTTCTACAAGCCATCCATCATCGTAAGGACTCTCGTTAATCACCTCAGGAGTGTCTTCAAGTTTCTCATTAATTCTAATAACTTTTCCACTAATAGGCGTATATATCTCTGATACCGACTTCACTGATTCTACAACACAGAGCTCATCTCCTTTTATAAGTTCCTTACCAACCTCTGGTAATTCAGCAAAAACAATATCTGTAAGTTCGGATTGTGCATAATCAGTAATCCCGATGATTGCAGTGTTTTCTTTTATTTTTAGCCATTCATGAGAATCGGTATATTTTAAATCAGATCTAATCTCCTTAGTCATGCTTATCGAAATCCGTTATTTCATTCATTGTTTTAAACGTTTTCTAATTTTGCTTAAACCAGTCCTTTTTAACAAATGGTGGTTTTACAACCTTTGCCTTGACTTGCCTTCCTCTTATAATAACATCTAAGATCCTGTCCTTTTCTCTAAAATCTGGATGAACATAAGCCATTGCAAGACCTTTATTTAGACATGGTGACAAAGTTCCACTGGTAACAATACCAATCTTCTTTCCTTCATTTTGAACTTCACAACCATGTCTTGGTATACCTTTGTCTATGCATTCTAGACTTGTAAGACGATGATAATCTCCCCTTTCTTTTTGTATTAATAAAGAATCTTTCCCAATAAAATCATGATCCCAATCTATCACCCAAGACATTATTGCTTCAAGGGGTGTCCTTCCACCATCAAACTCATTTCCTGCAAGAAGGAAACATTTCTCGATCCTTAATGTATCTCTAGCTCCTAATCCTATTGGCTTTATATTAAATTCCCTCCCAGCTTCTAAAATCTTATAGAACAAATTTTTTGCTTTTTCTAGATTATTAATCTGCAATTCAAATCCTAACTCTCCAGTATAGCCTGTATGGGAAATTATACATTCTACATCTGAAATATTTATAAAACGACAAGCAAAAAATCCAACTTTCTTTAAATCAACATCTATAAGTTTTTGCAATGTATCCCTCGATTTTGGTCCCTGAATTGCAAGAATTATATAATCCCTAGAGACATTTTCAGCTGTTGCACAAATGTTGTGTTCCTCTGATTTTTTATTTAACCACCCAGTAACCTCATCAGACATACCAGCATTTGGCATTATCATATATTTTTCTCCAAGATGCATAAAAATAGTGTCATCAATAATTGTTCCATCTTCTCTTAAAATTGCAGTATATTGACTCATACCATCCTTAATTTTTGAAGCGTCTTCTAATGTTGTAAGAGTTAATAATTTTTCAGCATCTTTACCACTAATCCAAACATTACTCATATGAGATACATCGAATAGACCAACAGTTTTTCTTACTGTAAGATGTTCATCTATTATTGAGGTAAATTGTAAAGGCATTTCAAAACCAGCAAATTCTTTGAATTTCGCTCCTAATTCCTTATGAATATTATTCAATGGTGATTTTAATAACATGCTCATCGAGAAGATGTATATAATAACTGTAATTTAAGATTTCGACAAAGTATTTATCAAATACATCATATACCCGTCATCAATGAAAGAAACAGAAATAAAAAGAGTTTTTAGAGAGAATAACAGATTATTTACTGAGAATCTTAATTCATGTAAGGGATTTAAGGTATATGGTGAAAAACTAATAAAACATAAAGGTAAAGAATTACGGTCCTGGAATCCTTATAGGAGTAAACTTGCAGCCGCAATTCTCAAAGGTCTTATTAAAATAAATTTATCTTATAGTTCACAAATATTGTATTTAGGTGCTGCTACAGGTACCACTGTTAGTCACTTCTCAGATATTGCAAAAGATGGGGTAGTTTATGCTGTTGAAAATTCTCCTATTGCAATAAAAGATTTGCTGCAATTGAGTAAAAAAAGAGAGAATTTAGTACCAATAATGTCGGATGCAAATCATCCAGATAGATATAATAAAATTGTTCCACAAGTAGATTTCCTGTATCAAGATATTTCACAAAGAAATCAAACTGAAATTTTTATAATTAATATTAGAAGATATCTTAAGAAAGATAGACAGGGAATTATTATGGTAAAAGCAAGAAGTATAGATGTGTCAATAAAATCAAAAGAAGTATATGAACGTGTTTTTAGTGAACTTAGGAAGTATAAACTTATGGTTGTTGATTTAATAGATATTTCTAATTATGAAAAAGATCATGCTGCCATCGTCGTATCTGTTTAGTTGTAATTAAAAAACCATTATGATAATGAAATATTTGAGTGTTTAAACCATGAATATAAAACCTGAATCGCAAAAATTCATTTATCTTGCAAAATTCTTTATACCATTTATTATTGGTTTGGGTGTTATTGTTAGTGTTAGTTTTTTGCTGGAAGAAAATCTACAATTAAAATTCTTATCATTAATCTCAGGATATTTTTTCCCACCTTTAGGTAAAGAAACAATTATTCCAGGAGGAATAATAGCAGGAATAAATCCTATGATAATGGCTTTATCAATAGCCTTTGTGGATATTATCGTGGCACTATTTCTTGTTTGGAATTACGATCTTGCAAAGAAAATCCCATTAATTGGAAATTTTATTGTAAAGATTGAAACTATCGGAAGAAAGTCTTCAAGCAAATATAATTGGATTAAACCGTTAAGATTCATAGGAATTATGCTTTTTGTTATGGTTCCATTTCAAGGTTCAGGAGGTCTTGTCGGTTCTATTGTTGGACGCTTAATTGGTATGAAACCATGGAATATTTTCTTTGCAATATCAACAGGTGCGGTAGCAGGTTGTCTAATGATAGCGTATTTTGCTGATGTAATACTATCGATTTTCATCAGAAACTTTTTACTGGGATTTTTAATTATTATGATTATTTTAATCTTATGCATTATGCTTTTAGCATATAAAACAATGAATAAAAAAAATAATAAGAATAAATAAAAATTTAAGAAAATATATTTTATATCTCAATTTGTATTTCCTTTAGCATTCTATTGGCAATAAAAGATGGAGCTTTTATTAGGAGGTCCTTATATGGTGAAGGAGGAATAATTTCAGATCTGCTTAAATTTTCAGCTTTATTAACATGTCGTCTAATTTCATCAATATATAAATTTTTAATTTTTGATGAATTTTTTATGATTATTTTTTGTATGGATTTAACCTTTAAAGAAGTATTATCAACCGTTTTGTTTTCCAATCTAGTAAGAAGAGGAATGATTACACTATCTATCATCTCTCCATTTTCAAGGTCCACGAGATCGTCAGCAAGTTGATAAGCAAGACCTATTTCCCTTCCATAATCCGCTAAAATGTCCAAAATATCTCCGGATGCTTCTGCCTCAATTGCCCCTGCTTTGCATGCTGAGGAAAACAATGAAGCTGTTTTCATGTTGATTATTTTGTAATATTCTTTAAAAATTTTAGATTTTGAGGTTATGCCGTTTGTGCCATTCTTAATGGTTTCTCCATCATAATCCACTTCTTTTATCTCGCCATTCAAAACCTCATCCCAAGTATCAACATATAATTTTGCAATTTTATTTCCGTGTGTAAGAGCAATATTAAAACCTATTGATAGCATTCTGTGTCCTAACAAAAGAGCTTTTGGTATTCCTTCCTTAATATGAAATGCAGGTTTCCCTCTACGATTCATATCTTTATCGATGATATCATCATGGACAAGAGATGCTGTATGTGCCAGTTCAATAGCAACAGTACCCTCAATTGACTTTTGATATTGATAAGGTGTTTCCTTTCCACCTGTACAAACCTTAAAACAAAGCTGTGCAACCAAAGGACGAAGGCGTTTTCCAGCTTTCAATATTGTGGCAATTTTTTTATTTGTAACAATTACAACTATTTTTTTTTCTATATCTTCCTTTGTAATTTCGAAAAAACTATCTAGATTTAGCATTTGTCCCATTGCCATCAGAACATCTCTATTGAACAAGTAATATCTTATCTGCGTTATTAATACTATTGGACATCTTATTTTATAAATATTTCTTTATTTTCTTGCTATTAAATATAAGAAAGATATTATATTAAGTTTTGTTATTTAATAAAACTTACAAAATTTTTAAACACATTAAATTTTTCTTTTATAAGTGATATCCTCTCAGGCATAAATGCCTGAGAGTATGTCACTATTATAATATCTTAAATTAATATGTAAAAATTAATTAGAAATTTAAAATAAAATAAAAATTTTAATTATTCCATTCTCCTGCGATATGTTCTCCACAAAAAGAACAGTTATCATTTTTTATATTGTTTTCAATTATACTGAAAATATATCTTTCAATTAGTAGCTTACCACAATTAGGACAATATGTATTTTCTCCCTCTCTTACATTTCCTTGATAAACATACTTCAACCCTGCTTTTTTACCTATTTCAACAGCTTTTCTTAGCGTTTCCACCTGTGTTGACGGCAAATCGATTAATTTATATGTCGGATGAAATGCTGTAACATGCCAAGGAATGTTCGCGTCGATTTTTCCTATGAATTCTGCAATTTTTTTTAACTCCT
>Ga0272442_10005312_pt1 | contig 17283 bp, 18 predicted proteins | sample SSMForm2O_FD_200262 | JGI IMG/M metagenome (GOLD analysis project Ga0272442, IMG submission 200262) | Marine sediment archaeal communities from Little Sippewissett salt marsh, Falmouth, MA, United States - SSM-Form-2O | ecosystem: Environmental > Aquatic > Marine > Wetlands > Sediment ... | reverse complement strand
ATCTCAGAGGTATGGGGGTTGAGACAGTTGTGGTGAAGCATGGTGGGAAGGGCTGTTATGTCTCTACGGATGAGCGGAGCTTTACTATGCCGGGATACAAGATAACGGTAGTTGATACTACTGGTTCGGGTGATGCCTTTGATGGGGCATGGATCAAGGGGGTAGAGATGGGGTGGGACCTTGAACGGACAGCCAGCTATAGTAACGCTGTTGGGGCATTGACTGCTACTGGGCTTGGGGCTGTGGCGCCTATCCCAAGGTATGAAGATGCTGTGAAACTCATCAAGGAACAGGATGGCATATGGTAGCTCCGGATATATTGAAGGCACGGATAAGCCGAGTTATCGCAGCTACGCGCTTCCCCTTCGTTGGTCAGGATGACTGGGATGAGACCCGGACAACTGTCGCCAATGATCCCCTTGAACCAGAGTGGAGCTTTGAGACCACGGAGGGACCGCTTGCTCCAAGTGTTGTGGTATTGAACTCTGATGGCTCGGTAAGGGAATGTGGCGAAGTAGTGCTAGACGCCGAGTTCTCAGGAGAGCAGGTGGAACGATGGCGTACCATGAGCAGGCTGACTGGTCCCGGTGAGAAGTACAAGAAGTTCTTTCTCTATGTGCCTGAGGGCTCTGAAGATGAAGCGTTACGGCTCCTAGAGGAGAATGGCATTGAGTATGCCGGGCTCAGGACTTGGGGGTTGGTTAACTGGAACCTTGTCTTGAAGCCTATAAAGACCCCTGATATGGCCAAAGATCACCGGTGAGTGTGTCGGGTCCAACATACATTTTCTTTTAACACAATTTGCCCGAAAATCAAGCATATCGGGTGAGATTCGATGAATAGACGTGGATTAACAGGATTAGAGACTGCCATTATTTTGGTGGCTTTTGTGATTACCGCTTCAGCGTTTTCTTTCGTTGTGCTGAACATGGGCTTGATGTCTGCTGAACAGGCTCAGTCTGTGATAAGCAGCAGCATTGATGAGTCCAGTGCAGCTATAATGATGGATACTGGGATCATTGGCACTTTCGCTAACACGACTGGAGCCCAGAGCACTATTTGCTTGACCAAGGCAACCTTCTATATCAGGTTAAGTCAGGGAGACACACCCATCGATATGGATGACAGCAATGTCGTTATCACTTATACCAACCCTCGGTGTCACACAACGGTTTATGATACCAATGGCACCATCACAACTATTACAGCGGTTGCTGGGGATAGTGACTCGATGCTTGAGGTTGGTGAGAAGTTCAAGGTAGTGATTGACTTTACCCAGATCGATAAAGCAACGGTTGATCCGGTCCAAGCAGACATGAATAATGTGTATGCGCATCCTTATGAGGAGTTACGGATTGAGATACAGCCAAGTGGTGGAGCTAGATTCTCCGTAGAGCGTGTTATCCCACAGGTATCAAACATCGTAATGGGCTTCTAACCCATTTTATCATAACGAACCCATTTCTCTGATTCAAGATCATAGAACCAAGCCCGCCTAGGATTCTCTATCGCCAACTTTTTCAGGCCCAGAAGCTTCTCAGCCGAGTCTCTATCAGGGAACTCAAGTGTTCCATCTGAGCCGGATACAAGCTGGACGGCGGCTGGGCAATTCATATCAACACCAAGAAGCGTCTCCCCTTCCTTGTCTGGATCCAAGCTGAAAGGATATTGTCTGCACGAGGCTGGGCGAGTCTCATATTTGTCGCATTGGTTGTCTTCTAGGTGTGGGCAGTCCATGGTGGTTAGCTGGTAGGCGATGATTGAGAATCGGGGATCATATGGGCGTTTGCCTACTCCAAAATATGGTCTCACATGTTCCTCTGGGAAATGCGGTATTTCCTCTGGGAGGAGAGTCAATCCCCTGAGTATACCATTATCTTTGAAGACTAGGTCTCGGCAGCATTTTCCACACTGTTGGCATGTGAAGCTCATAGGGTCTCACTCAGAATACGACTTTCTTGGGAGGATACGGATAGCTTCGTTTACTATGAGTGTAGCCCAGTTCAACGAGTTGCTCTGTGAGCCTGATAACAGCCTTGCCGGGATTCACAACAAGAACCCCCTCGTAACGTTTGTCCAGCTCTTCTTGAAGCCGCTCACTGTGATCGTTTAAACCCATGCAGCCGAAACAAATAGCATCAGCCCCATCCTCAACAGCCTTAACCGCTGTCTCAAGGATCTTCTCGAATCCACTGGGTTCCCTGAGTGCTAATACTGGGAGATCGACGGGATAGATTCCATTACAACGTGTAATGAGTCCAAGGTCTCGTACCTGTTTCTGGGCTACCCGCATCACGTGAGGCAACTGGATTATCAGGGCGAATTTGTCAACCAGCATTGAGGCAAGATACATTGACGCCATACCCGGAGACATCACAGGAATACCCACAAGGTTTCTCGTAGCATCCAGAGAGGGATCATGCCCACCCCAGATAATAACAGCATCAGCGCCTTCTTCTTCGCTCCTTTTAGCTCGTTCAAGTATGCCCGGTGCTGCGAGTTCCATTTCTGGTAATGAGTCTACTGATGGGGGTCCTTGTTTGGTGGTTACGAGGCGTAGATCGGTTTCCTTTGATGCGTAGCTCTGGAGGATGGTTTCTCTTTTTTTTAGTGCTTCTGGGGTGAGTCCGTGGATGAGCATTATGACGTCGATTCGCATAGTTTGTATTGGTTTTTGGTGTGTATAGGTTTTAGGCTATGGTTAACCAGCGTAAATTTAGACAAGCCTAAAATATTTGATTGTTTGATAGAGTGCGTTAGGCGCGACACAATGAACCTACTGATACCAATATTATTGAGCGTACTCGCTGGAAGCGCAACAGGACTAGGCGGACTCATCGTACTACGATTCGGGGACATCAGCAACAGGAGAATGGGTTTTCTCATGGGGTTCGCGGGTGGCGTTATGCTTGTTGTTAGTTTTGTTGAGTTGTACTCCGAGGCAGCGAGCTTGTTGAGTCCTTGGCAGGTAACCTTGGCGTTCGCTTTGGGCACTATTTGTATGATGGCTATCGATCTTACCTTGCCTCATATCGAGTTTGGTCTCTGGGAGGAGGGGGTAAATAACCGCGAGCTATTCAACAGCGGGCTGGTGATAGCGATAGGCATGTCTATCCACAATCTTCCCGAGGGTATTGTTGTTAGCGCTGGGTATAGCCATGTGCCTGAGCTTGGTATACTGGTGGCTATAATGATCTGTCTCCATAACATACCTGAGGGGATAGCTACTGTTAGCCCATTGATTAAATCAGGGGTTAACAAGTGGAGAGCAGTCGGATTGGCAACCCTCAGCGGATTGGTGGAAGCAGTGGGGGCGTTGATTGGCGTCTTGGTAATAGCGAGTCTTGGTGTGGATATTGTTGGCTGGGGACTGGGTTTCGCCGCCGGTGTGATGACTTATATTACGATTGATGAGTTGATACCCATCGCCCATGAATATTGTAGCTTGGACCACAAGCACATGGTCTCAAGCGGCTTACTCTTAGGCATGATCTTTGCCATGATTCTTGGATTGGTACTGCATGTTTAGATGAGCCTTGGGCTCTTGGTTAACTGCTCGTAACCATCCTCAGTGACCACGACATTTTCCTCCATACGGACACCACCATAGCCAGGCAGGTAGATGCCGGGCTCGACAGTGAATAGCATACCGGGCTTCAAGACATCCGTGCTGGTCTTGCTCAGCGATGGGGTGGGGAAACCGCTCAAGGGATGACCCAAGCTATGGGGGTAATCGGGGAACCCATGCTCCTTCAAGACCCTCCTAGAGATGGCGTCCAGCTCTTTGCAGCTTGCACCGGGCTTCACATTATCGATTACCGCTTGAACCGATTTATCCATGGCATCTAGCATCTTCTGCTTCTTGGGGTCTTCACCGAGGATGAATGTACGGGTCTCATCAGCAGCGTAACCATCAACCGTAGGACCAAGGTCTACCAGCATAAACTCGCCCTTCTTTAGCTCTCTTGAGGTTGGCCACCCGTGACTGTAAGCCGATCTGTGTCCAGTGGATACTATGGTCTGGAAGCTCAGGATCTCGGCGCCGTTTCGCTGCATAGCGTAGTTTGCCTCTGCGGCTATCTCGGTTTCTTTTACCCCGGGTGCCATGGCTTCTCTTGCTGCACTGCATCCGATGTCGGCGAGTTTGGAGACTTTTCTGTGGAACTTGATCTCTTCTGGGTATAGTCCGAAGAGTACTTCTGGGATTATTGTGGTGGTGATGTCTATGAGTTCACCTTTCATCTCCTTCAGGTAATATTCATAGCTGGTGTGGTTCAATGAACCGAGGTTGACTCCAACCTTTGAGCCCTCCTTCAGATACTGGTTAGCATATCCTGTTACCTGTTCACCGGTTTTTGCCCTGCTCTCTATGAGTTTGACTGGTAGCCAGCTCTCCTCTACTGTGCTGTTGTAGTCTACGCTGTAGACGTAGAGGGCGGGGTTGCCGTCTACTGGGATTAATAGGGCTTTGCCGCTTGTGGTATCGGCTATTCGTTTGAGTCTTGGACCCATGCCGGGTCCGCCGTTGAGCCAGATCATGTCTAGTTCATGTTCTGCCATAAGTTGCTTGAGGTGGTTGTATCTTTTTTTACAGAAATCCAGTGGGGTTGACATACTATGAGATTACTCTAGGGCAATAATAATTCACCCATGCATGAAACAAGTTAAAGAGAACCCTTCACACGTTTGTTTGAGGAGTTTTATGCGTTTAATCAGTATAGGGGGCGGTGAACCCGAATATGATACGCCCAGTAACATCATTGACGCCATGAAGAAAGCCATGGATGATGGATACACTCATTACGGTAACTTCAGGCACATTCTTGCGCTACGTCAGGCAGTTGCAGACAAGTACAAACAGTATGGAGTAGAGGTAGACCCTGAGCAGGTGATAATTACACCGGGAAGTACCATGGGCATCTACATGGCTTACAAGGCGTTCCTAGAGCCCGGGGATGAACTCATAGTAATGGACCCATGCTTCTTCGGCTACTTTGACGCTGTGGAGGAGCAGGGGTTCAAGACCGTACCAGTGAAGCGTAGCAAGGAGGATTGGAGCTTCAATATCGAGGATATCTACGCTGCGACCACCGACAAGACACGGGCGGTGTTGATGTGCAGCCCGGATAACCCAACAGGGGCGGTACTCAACGATAAGGAGCTAAAGGAGTTAGCAGAGTACAGCGTGGAGAAGGATGTCAAGATCATCAGTGATGACATCTATGACGAGATAACCTATGATGGAGCCAAGTTCAAGAGCATCGCAGCGTTGCCCGGGATGAAGGAAAATACATTGATTCTCAATGGGTTGAGCAAGACCTATGCCATGACGGGTTGGAGAGTCGGCTATATTATCCCACCGGATAAGGAGACCTATGATAGGCTGTTCAGTCTCCAGATGAGTACATATCTGGTGTTGAATCAGGCGCTCCAGTATGCGAGCCTTGAAGCCTTGTCTGGTCCACAGGATAGTGTGGCTGAGATGGTGAAGGGGTACAGGGAGAAGCGTGAGTATGTGGTTGATATGTGGAATGATATGCCAAAGGTATCAGTCACTAAACCCAAGGGAGCCTTCTACACCTTCCCAGACCTATCAGCTTATGGTAAGACATCCGGTGAGTTAGCCAAGTATCTCCGAGAAGAGGCTAAGGTTGCTATTACTCCGGGTCATCTCTTTGGTGCTCAGGGTGAGGGCCATATCAGGAACAGCTTTGCCCAGAGCATGGATGATCTCAGTGAGGGTTTGGACCGGATAAAGAAGGCGTTAGTCAAGCTCTAGGTGAATGGGAGCAGTATAATCAATGCGCCCATGGCTATCATTAACAAGAAATAGCCGACGCCTAGGGTAATCGCGAGGATTATCAGGCGTTTTATCCATTTCCGCCAATTCATCAAAGAGGAATATGGGGCGGTGGATATTACTTTTTGCAGGCTTCAATGAATGATTTGAAGAGCTTGTTCATTACTGGGTTGTCCATGTGCTCGGGGTGCCACTGGACACATAGCTTCCAGACAGGTGAATCCATCTCCAGCACCTCAATTACTCCATCGCTTGCCCAGCCTGTTGCTTTGAATCCGGGTGCTGGTTCTTTGCAGGCTTGATGATGATGGCTGTTGGCTACTACCTTCGTTTCTCCGAATACTTGATGTGCTTGTGACCCGGGTTCTAGTTCTACATGGTGGGTGCCGTACCATGATTTGGCTTCCTGCCTATGCTTGACGGGGTTCTTCACCTGTGAGCCTATGTCCTGTATCAGTGTGCCTCCTGCCGCTGCGTTCAGTGTTTGGAGTCCTCTGCAGATGCCTAGTACTGGTTTTGGTCCAGTGAGGGCTATCTTGGCTAGTTTGAACTCGAATTCGTCCCGTATTGGTTCGATCCAGCCCTGTTTTGGGTGAGGCTGTTCACCGTAGAGCATGGGGTCTATGTCGGGTCCACCTGTGAAGAGTATACCGTCTACTAGGTCGTAGAGTTGCTGGTGTTCAGCGTTGTAGAGGGGTGGTAGTACGATTGGGGTTCCTCCGTTGCGTTGGATCGCCTTGGTGTATGCGTCTGGGAGGTTGTACTTGTTGTCTTTACTGCTGTATCTTGATGTTATGCCTATTACTGGCTTCATACAGCACGGGGTGATGTGGCTAGATTTAATGTTATCCAGAGTTTTGCTTAATCTTATATCCTATTCTGGGTGTGTTGAGTCAGTGAGAAGTTTGTCCAAGATATTCAAGATAGATGAAGTAGAGACAGCGGAATGGGAAGGAGTCTGCACCATGCGGTGGATAGCAGGCAGCAAGGAAGCTAAGCACTTCAGGTTTGTCCACTACACCTATGAGCCAAACTGGAGCACAAACAAGACCCACCTCCACCATGAGAGAGAAAGCGCATACTACATACTAGAAGGCTCAGCCCGGGTACACATCAATGGTGAGGAACCCGTGATTGGTCCCGGTTCAGCGGTCTACCTGTCACCCGGGGATATTCATGGTGTTGTTGGTGCTGGACCAGAGGGGCTTGTGTTGCTTGAGGTCTGGGCTCCAGTTGATCCTGATATCGTGTATTTTGAGGATGGAAAAGAGATCAAGTAGGGAGATAAGCCTCTCAAACTTGTTTCGCTTGCTTATTTTTTTGTCTTGATATGTTTGATGATTGAGTTATTGTCACGGTTTTTTTACTTTATTTTTTTTGACAATAATACTTATCCTGTAAAAGACATACCAAACAGTGTGACGAATCCTGAAAAAATTCATGATATCGCCAAGGCAATGTCAGATGATTTCAGGATACGAATAATCTCCATATTACTTGAATTTCCTCCTATGCGATACTCGGAGCTACTCAAAACAGTAGAACCAGAGAACAGTACCGACTCGGGTAAACTCGCGTACCACCTAAACATCCTATCTGAAGCAGGTCTAATAACAAAAAGGGATGACAGCTATCGAGTCACTGAGATGGGAACTCAGATATATGCCTCAATGAATCAAACAGTAAAGGATTGGGATGAATTAGCTAGAAGAGAAGAGTTAAAGAGCTATTCGGGGTGGGAAGCAGCTTTTCTATTATGGTCTGATAGCCTAACTATCTCAGCTGTTATTTTCATAGTGATCGGTGAGACTCTTTTTTTATTTAATCGAGAAGTTATCTATTTGCTATTATTGTTGATTGGTCTATTTCTGGGGTATTTAGCAATCCGCTCTAAGCCAATGGAACAAGAAGAGAAGAAGAAAACTATCACCGATCTGAAAAGATTGCTCGGAGACAACAAATTAATGCCAGAACTGATAACCGCACTAGGAGTTAATGGTTCTACTTATGTGATAATTATTGGGTTGCTCTACATTACAGAGTATATTGTTTTAGATTTTCTTAATTTAGTTATTTTGATGGGGAGTTTTCTTGGGGTAATCATCGCGATATGGTTGACGCAGAGATTAATGGAGACTTGGAAGGATTTCCAAGAGGGTAAGCCGATAACTGATTATAGAGATACCTTACGAACTTTAACGACCATTACCATTCAATCGAGTGTCGTTATTAGTATTATTTACCTAGCCCGGATATTAACCAACTCCAGAGACTATGTTAGCAGTATCTGGATGCCCATTAATATGCTACAATCATCGTTCCATCTGCTTAGAGACACCATTCACGAGAAATAAATTCGATAGGCAGTGATTATCTGTTCTTTTTTCGATTACTTTTTACTAGACCAACCAAGTAATGCCTTTGTTTAGGCGAATCATCTTGGCGATAAGATCAATAGTAGACCAGCTAGGGAAACAACTCAAACAAATCGGGCAATCCAAAGATAAGCCAAACCGCATCCCGTACATGGTGGTCTGGAACTTTACCAACATGTGTAACCTCAACTGTAAACACTGCTATCAGGACGCTAAGGCGACCGGCTCACTAGATGAGTTAACGCTGGAAGAGAAATTAGCTTTCGTAGATACTATGCATGAGGCGGGGGTCAAGGTGCCCATGATTAGCGGCGGTGAGCCGTTGATCCATCCGGACTATTTCACTGTGCTGGATTATATGGTATCCAAGGGTATGCATGTAGCTACAGCCACTAACGGCACAATGCTCACAAAAGAATTCACAACAAAACTCAAGGAACATGGACTAGCCTATATCGAGATCAGCTTGGATAGCGTGGACCATGATAAACATGACGAGTTCAGGGGAGCCAAGGGCTGCTGGGAGAAAACAGTACAAGGCATCAAGAACAGTGTAGAAGCAGGGATATTCACTGCCGTAGCCACCGTATTCACAAAGGAAACCATTAACGAGGTAGATGCGATGCTGGACCTAGCTGCTGAACTGGGAGCCCAGCGTTTCATCCACTTCAACTTTGTCCCCACAGGGAGGGGAAAAGAGTACGCTGAGAATGACTTGAGCCCAGAGGAAAGAGAACTTGTGCTCAGTAAGCTCTTCAAACGCAGGAGAACCATTGGACTTGAGGTGCTCAGCACAGCACCCCAATATGGGAGAGCTTGCCTTGAGGGAAGTCTGGGTAAGTACCTTGACCCGGATAGGATTTATGTTGAGACCAAGGCGCAGAAGAGTGAGCAGTTCTATGTCCAGAGCCCAACCCACTATAACGCCATGAGTGATAAACATGAGAAGGTGCCCATTGAGTCGCTTCAGGGATGTGGTGCTGGTCGCCAGTTTGTCTGTATCCAGCCCAATGGGGATATCAGTCCATGTATGTTCATCAAGAGCTGGGTAGAAGGCAACATCAGAGAGGAGCCTTTTTGGGATATCTGGGAGCGTTTCGCTACCTATCCGTGTTTCACTGATCGTGATGCCTTGGAGGATAACTGTGGCTCATGCCAGTTCAGGTATCTCTGCGGTGGATGCCGAGCACGAGCCATCAACTATATCGGTGAGCCCATGGCTGCGGATAGCGGCTGTATCAGAAACAAAGACAAATGGTTGAAAGAGCAGGGCTTAGCCTAGTCTTCTTCTTTATCCAGTATCATCATGGGCATACGGGCACGATCTGGTGTACATACCAAGTCGTGGAGTAGCTCTGGTGTCTGATCATCCATCAAACGCCTCATCTCCTCGGCGCAGCCACGTACTTCCTCACCACTCATTCTATGCACATTAGGTTCTAGTACTGGTCCAGTCCTACCGCAGACGGGACACTCTTCGAGTAGTGTAACCATGTCGCCTGTGATGATGGTTCCCGGGTAGCTGTTTGCCATGTGGTCGATGAAAGCGAATCTGCCTGTCTCACCGTATTCCAGTGGCTGGTTATTCTCGTCAAGCACCATGGGGTAGACCAGAGTAGGTGGTAGGTGCAGGTAGTGTCCCTCAGGGCACTGGAGTGCATGCCAGTTGCTTTCCACCATGGTGTAGAGGTCGATGTTGTTCTCGGGGGGGATTCCTAGAACTCGCTCGGCTTTATCTCTAAACTCTTTGAGGGGTATCTCCTCTGTGTCATGGAGCTTCCAGCCTCCACCAGTGATAATTGCACCCTTTTCACCGAAATCAAATGATCTTCCCTCTTCCTCCAGTTTATCGAAGACCCGCTGCATGATAAAAGGAGCCTCAGCGATGAAAACCCTGTCACCAGCCTGTTCACGTTCCTCAAGCCACTTGATTACGTTGCGTGTGATCTTTCTTGTGGTTCCCATGAGCTGCATGGCTGCCGCCATCACCGCGTCACTGAGCCCTCTGATATCACCGTTGCTGATGCGCATTAGCTGGGTGGTGATCTCCCGGTCAATGGCATACTGGACATCTGTGTAGACATCATCCATGAGCTTCACCACTTTGCCCACCCACATATTGGTCTTGGACGGGTTTGGACCACAGAGATATGCATATGCTGAGTCGTCGTACCAGTGTTCCAGCATCTCGCTGATACCCATTTTCCCGAGGGCATACTGGCTGCGCATATAGGTGGTCTGGTCTTTGGGTATGAAGCTGAACCGTCCACTGGTTCCACTGCTGTAGACTGCCATCAAGCCTTTTTCGGCGAAGACATCGATGAGCTCGTCCATACTGGGGTTTTTCTTCTGGATGCTTGGTTTCTCTACCTTGTTGATGCTGATGCTCATGAGCCAGTTGACGAACTCCTGTCCCTCTAGGTAGGCTTTGAAGAACCTGTGGCTGATGAGGGGTACTTTATCTAGGTCAGCATAGGTCTTGAGGCTGCTTGGTTTGAAGTCGAACTCGTTGCAGTAGATATGGTACCATTTGCAGTCCTCATACCAGTAATTGAAGGCATGTCGTATAGCGTTGAACCTCAACTCGTCTGTCTTTTCTTTTGGTAGCTTGAAGAGAGTATCAACACCATAGAGGGCGTCCTCTATGGGAGTCCATGTCTCCTTTGGGGGCACGTAGCCGATCTCATGCATCTTCTGGGTTGCCTTGCTGACCATTTCGCAGATAGGGTAGGAATACTCTATAAAAAGTTAAGCCCTAGGGGCTCGGAACCCCTAAAACAAGCCGCAGTGCAAGAGGTGGTATGAAGGTTCTAGTGGTCTACAAGGGACTCGCAGAGCGTATCAAACAGAGACTACCCGAAGACATTGAGGTTATCTACCCAGAGACAGGATCAGACGAGGAATTAATTAGACTCGCAAAAGACGTAGAGGTAATCGTCTCAACCCGACTATCAGCAATAGTAGCGGAAAACGTCCCCAAACTAAAACTACTCCAAAAAACAGGTGCAGGGGTAGACGACATGCCATTCGAGGCACTACGCTCAGAGACCTATATGGCGAACACCAGTGGAAGTAATCCTCTCCCATTGGCTGAGGGTGCAGTCGCCCTTGTGACCACGTTAGCTAAACGGATAGTGCCCAGACATAACGCGTTCCACGTGGGAAGGAGTAGTAAGCGCGGGGTCTTGTGGCATGAGAAGACCGCAGGGATATTGGGCATGGGTTCTATCGGTGTTGAGGTAGCCAAGATGCTCAAAGGTCTCGGCATGAAAGTAATAGCCACAAGAAGAACCAAGGACGAGAAACTCAAAGAAGAGCTTGGGCTCGAATGGCTCGGGGACAAAGACGACTTAGACAGGTTGATGCGTGAATCAGATTTCCTCATAGTAACAATACCATTAACACCTGATACCCGTGGACTCATCGGGGAACACGAGATCAGACAGATGAAACCGGGCTCATACATCGTGAACGTCGCACGAGCAGCCATCATACAGGAAAAAACCCTCTATGATGCCCTCCGGGATGGTCACCTTGCTGGAGCCGGTATTGATGTCTGGTGGCAGCCCCACTTCTGGGACCCACTCTGGAACGTAGAGGATAAACCAGCCTCAGAGTACCCATACTGGGAACTAGACAACGTCATCTGCACCCCCCACAACATAGGCTCCACTGACTATCAGTCCGATGCCTCGCTTCAGATCATGGTGGAGAACATCATCAGGACCAGAGACGGGCGAGAACCCATCAATCAGGTAGATAAACAGCTCAGATACTAGGGGGGAGGGGGGGTCAACCAATCCCAGTCCCATTACCAACTATTTTCACGAAACCAGTCACAGAACAGCCTATTTCTGATCCAAAAAACGCAAAAAAGTGGTAGAGTAACGGGAAATAAGTGACATGAAACCCGGTGAATAAGAGTGGTGGGCCGGGCCGGATTTGAACAGGCGACTACCGCGATGTGAACGCGGTGTCCTAACCAGACTAGACCACCGGCCCACTCCACCCAATAGGCAGAGCGAGTAAGTTAAAATTCTTTCCCAAAAAAATAGAAAAAAAAGTTTGGTATGGTTTAACCTGTCCAGCGTGATGGTCCTCGGCGAGAACCCCTGCCTTGACCACCATTGCTCCTTTTGCCACCGCATCCACCGTAGCCGTAGCCACGTCTTGGGGCAACCTCAGGACTATATGGGGTCTCTGCGTCTGGGTCAGCCCAGTAAGGTCCCGGACAGTACTCGCCATCCTCGTCCCAGTATGACATCTGGTCTGTGCCATTCCATCTTGGACAGGCATCGGTTCCATTGAGGCCCAATTGGGGTATGGGATATGTCTTGTTCTCGTCCCACCATGGGTAATACTGCTCGGTCTCCTCGTCCCAGATTGGCTGGGCGAGTGTAGGAATAGCTACTAGGAGTGTTGCTCCTATTGCTAGCAGGATTCCCACGGTTACTATTTTTTTATTCATTTTGTTCAGGTGGTATCTGAGTCGCGTTGGACATAAACCCTAGTTGTAACCGGTGTTTCATTTTATGAAACAGGGTTGAGTTCAGGCTTGTTTAGCCAAGTATTCTTTCAGTCTTTGTTTGATGAAGTAGGTCCATCCGCCGATGCAGCTCTGTCTCTCAAACTCGGGGATACCTTCCTGAAAGTCTTCAGTTACAATATTGGTGAGTCTCAGCATGGTTGAACCGTTTACAGGTATCACCTCAAAGGTAACAATAGCATCTCCAGCGTAGCCACCATAGCGCCAGTTATACTCGATCAACTTTCCCGGGACAACGTTGGTGATCGCCCATTGATGAAGGAAAATCCTCTCCCCTGCATCAACATCAAACTCGACGCTGAACCCGACAACTGGTTTGAAGTCTGGGATATTCTCAAAGAACCATATCCGCATCTGTTCAACGTCGGTAATGGCAGCCCAGACAGAAGCTGGATCAGCATCAAAATACTCCTCCACGATTATGGGGGGATCGCTTCTCTTCATACAAGATGCTAGGTTTTGAGTCTATATAGGAGTTAACAAAAAGAAAATTAGACAGAGGTTAGCCAGTGCTTGTACTTCTTCACATTTCCAGCTAGAATCTCAGCATAATACTCGGCTATCTCCGTTGTGATGGGTCCCGGGTACCCTGATCCAAACTTGATGTCATCCACACTGGTAATGGGAGTACACTCACCACCTGTACCACAGAGGAAAGCCTCATCACTGGCATACAACTCAACACGAGTCACATCCCTGACCTCAACAGGATAACCCAAGTCTGGGATAAACTCGATAAAAGCACCACGAGTCACACTCTCCAAGATACTAGCAGTAACAGGGGTCGTAATCACCTTACCATCCCTAACCATCATCAAACACGCCAAAGTCCCCTCAGAAACAAAGCCCCTGTTATCAAGGAATACAGCGTTATCATACCCACAACGACGAGCCTCCCTGATAGCATGCATACTATTCAAGTAATTTGCCCAGCTCTTGGCCTGAGGAGGCAAAGCATCACTGCTGATACGCCTCCAGCTACTCACCATAAACCGTCGCTCCTCACCAAACAGGGGATTACCCTTGCCGAGTAGAGTCTCGAAAGGCCAGACAGGAACCACAACATGGCTATCGGTGCTTCCCCATGAGCCTTTTGGCCATATTCTTGGCTGGATATACGTGTTCTTGGTGTAATCGTTCCTGATGATACATGCCCTTACCGCCTCAAGTAATTCATCTTTGCTGTAAGGCATGGTCAATCCGTTGACCTCTGCGCTCCTCCAGAGCCTATCAATATGCCCCTTCCAGCCAAAGATGCTCAACTCACCCTCGCCAAGAACATCGCCCTTAACGTATGCCTTGATACCCTCAAAGATACCCAGATGGATGCTCTCCATGGGAGAAACCAGCGCCTCATCTGTTGACATTATCTTGCCGTTCATCCAGCAATACTTTGATCCATGAAAACCTGCCGCACTCATAGAATCAAAGAGAACACATATGGTTAAAGCAATTTCTAAACCAAAAAAAGAAGGGTTACCCGATAACCTCTTTGAAGACCCGCATATGGTTACCGCCGAGAATCTTCAAAATATCCTCATCACTGTAACCACGCTTCACCAATAGCCGGGTAACATTGGGCGTCTTATCAACAGTCTCAATCCCCTTAGGAGGAGGACCAATGCCATCAAAATCAGAGCCCAATCCAACATAGTCGGGTCCCACCAGCTTCACAATGTGATCAATATGATCCACAAGCTGCTCAACAGTAGCTCCCTCGCCTCCGTTCACGACAAAAGCAGGGGCATAGTTCATCCCAAGCACTCCTCCGTGATCTGCGATTGCCTTGATCATATCATCAGTGCAGTTACGGGCATGACCACAAAGAGCCCTAGCGTTACTATGACTAGCGATAAAGGGACCCTTAATCAAATCAGCCGCATCCCAGAAGACACTATCAGCAAGATGACTCACATCAAAAAGAATACCAAGCCTATCCATCTCCTCCAATGCCTGTACACCCAGCTCAGGAAGCTTGCTCTCTGAACGTCTAGCATTCAATCCATCAGCGAAAGGCGTACGATAATTCCACGCGAAGCTCAGCATTCTCATACCAAGCCGATAAAAGACCCGTAGAACCCCAATATCACCCATGAGTGGCTCTGCGCCCTCCATGCTCAATAAACCGCATACCTTGCCCTCCTTCTTAGCTGCCACTATCTCATCATGACTGGTAACCGCAACTATCCCCGGGTTTGCATCTATCTCTGAGTAGAACTTGTCCACCATCTGTAATGCAACTAGAGGCGCCTCAGGTACAAAGTCCCGCTTACCTGTATACATGGCGAAGGTCTGGCAGGTAACCCCACCCTCAACCATTCTAGGCAGGTCTATGTGACCCCAATCGCTTCTTTCTCCTAGTTTTCTAGCAGGTGGAGTACTCCCCCTCTGGGGTAGGAACTTCATCAATGTATCACAGTGGGTATCGACGACAATGGCTTCTTTATGAAGTCTCATAGCCCTTTCTTCTTGGGCATCATTAAGCTCAATCATGCATCAGGTACTACGCCGTGAAGTTATTACATTTTCGAGCCCATCTGGTTCGATGAACGTATTTATATCATGTAGAATATTGACTCGCAAAAACTGATACATCCCCCCCAAGATGGCTTATTGAATATAGTTATCTCCATAATTATCTAAGATATAGCCATGCAGCGCAGATGGATATTTCTCATGGTTTTGGCACTTTTCATGGTTCCAGTGGTTCAGGGATTGGAGATAGCTCGGGTCGGAGTATACGATTTCGGAGTAGCATACGACATAGTCTACAGGGCCGATGTGGCATATGTCTCGGGTAATGATGGCGTTGATGTTTTCGATGTATCAGATAGGGCTAACCCGGAGAAGTTGACAAGAATAGATAACACTGATAGCGCCTTCGGGTTGCATCTCAGAGAAGATATATTGTATATCGCAGGCGCTGATGATGGTTTCTTCATAGCCGATGTTAGTGATCCAAGTAACCCTACCTTGATGGGTTCGATTACGGGAATCACGGCGTTGAATGTCTTTGTTGAGGGCGATTACGCCTATGTAACCAATGGAGGCTCATTCTCAATCGTAGATATCAGTGACCCAAGTGACCCATCCATCACATCATCTGTACCGGGAAGCGATAGAAGATACCATATCCACGTAGTAGAAGACACCCTGTATCTCGGAGAGACCAACAGAGGACTCATGGTCTATGATATAACCGATAGAAGCGAACCTGAATATATCTCAACGGTCTCTGGCACTAGCGGTATCTTTGATGTCATCTCAGACGGAGATACCTTGTATCTGGCTTGCCACGGAAATGGTGTAAAAGTTCTGGATATCTCAGATAGACAGGCTCCAGTGATTATTGGTAGCCATAATAATGGCGGAGAAGGATACGGGATACATATCGTTGATGATTATCTGTTGGTAGCTGATTTGCAGCAAGGAGTCGAGATACTGGATATCTCAAACCCCCGGACACCCACATTGTTAGCAAGCTGGACAGATACTCATCCTCATGGAATCTCAGGAGACGCCCAGTATGTCTATCTGGCAGATCAGGATGACGGATTGGAGATATTCATCTACGGGGAAGACGTTGGCGAACCAGAGTTTACACGAAGAGAAGACTCGACATCTGAAAGTTCATTAATTAGTCAAATTCCAGTCAAAGCATCGATTGTCTTAGCTGGAGTCTTAGTAGGGGTCCTTTTTATGATTAAAACCCGGGAGAACCCCATTATATTCACCTGATTGTACCCAGAAACCCGATTCCTTTAGTCAATATTTAAAAATGAGGCTCAGCTAAGAAGACAGAGTCCGAGGAAAACCCATGCTCATTCGCGAAGTCATTCTAGAGAATTTCATGTCATACGAGTACGCCAGAATACCCCTAAAAGAAGGGGTAAACGTAGTCTGCGGACCAAACGGCTCAGGAAAATCAAGCCTACTGCTAGGAATATGCGTAGCCCTCGGCGACACATACACCGAGAGATCAAAGAAACTGAGCGACCTCATCAGATGGGGCAGCGATACAGCACGGGTAACACTGAACCTCAATAACAGTATAGGGGAGAACGGTTACAGACCCGTACCCCAGTACAACATGGATGATATCACACTCACAAGAACCCTGAGAATCGATGGTAAATACGGGTTCAGGATAAACCAGAGAAACGTGTCCAAGGCAGAGGTAGTGGAACTCCTCAGAACCTATGGATTTGATCCCAACAACATGCTTATCATCATGCATCAAGCAATGCCAAGCAGGTTCGCCAACATCAACCCCAAAGAAAGACTGGAGATACTGGAAGAAGCAGTGGGATTCTCCACATTTAGGCAAGATGTGATCGAGGCAAAGAGCAAGCTCAGCGGGGTGCTTAGCGAAGAGCAGAGCCTTGGGAACCTATTGAATCAAGCACGTGAGACACTCAATTATTGGAGAGAGCAGAACGAGCGCCTCCAAGAGAAGAAGCAGCTCCAGACAAGGCAGACATTCCTCCAGCAAGAGATGGCTTGGAGCCGGGTAATGTCAGTGGAGCAACAGGTAGAGAAACTATCAACAGAGCTAGAGGAGA
>Ga0272442_10005311_pt1 | contig 17287 bp, 22 predicted proteins | sample SSMForm2O_FD_200262 | JGI IMG/M metagenome (GOLD analysis project Ga0272442, IMG submission 200262) | Marine sediment archaeal communities from Little Sippewissett salt marsh, Falmouth, MA, United States - SSM-Form-2O | ecosystem: Environmental > Aquatic > Marine > Wetlands > Sediment ... | reverse complement strand
ACCACTAACCAAAGCTGCACCTAATTCGATCCCCCAGTCTTGTTGCCCACTGGTATCAACATCTATCAAATCGTTATAGGAAGTTTCTGAGAAACCAGTATCGTAATCGAATTCATAGGTACTTAGACCCGTCATTATAATACCCCAAGGTGTATCATTATAAAAAGCAAATTGTCTTCTATATAAGATTTATGGTCTTGGAAAACTTCAAATACCAGTTAATCGATACTAAGTACGCAACGGGGTGTCATATCGCCATAACAACTATGGATGTTGTTATTTTCTGTATTTGTTGCCTCCCAACACAAATTCTTTGCACCCCGTTGCACGGGGATTAATATGAATAAACGCCAAATTTACGAGTTTCAAAGAAACCTTGAAAACATACGCCATCTTAAAGGCAAGGCAACCGAACTAATTAGTTTATATGTCCCGCCAACAAAACAAGTGTCTGATGTTGTAGCTTATCTAAGAAATGAATATTCTCAGTCTTCGAATATCAAGTCTAAGTCTACTATGAAAGGAGTAACGAGTGCGATAGAATCAATTATGAGTCGACTCAAGAACATCAACAAAATACCAGAAAATGGTGTCGTTTTCTTTTTCGGGATGGTCAACGATAAGATGGTACACTACATTTTGGAACCACCAGAAGAAATATCTACATTCAAATATCGTTGCGATTCACACTTTTATATGGACATCTTAGACGATTTATGCAAATCTACGGCAACATACGGTCTACTTGTCATAGATACCCAAGAAGCTACTATCGGTGTCCTAAGAGGTTCTAAAGTGATGAAAATCGAAGGAATGGAATCCATGGTTCCAAGAAAACACACTCAAGGTGGTTGGTCACAAGCCCGTTTCGCAAGACTTCATGAAGAAGCTAAACACAATTTTTTCAAAAAAGTTGGAGAACACGCAAGTAATTCGCTCCCAAATGTTGAAAAAATCTTGATTGGTGGACCTGGATCCACAAAAGACGATTTTCTGAAAGGTAATTTCCTCCATCACGAGTTAAAGAAAAAAATTTTACCAACCTTCAATGTCGGTTATACCGACGAAAGTGGTCTTCGGATGTTGGTAGATGAAGCTAATGAAACAATCAAAGATTTAGAAATATCCAAAGAAAAAACCCTAATGAACACATTCTTGACCGGGATTGCCAAAGAAGAACCTGTAACTTATGGTGAATTGGAAATAAGGGAAGCACTTTTCAATGGAATAGTTGATATACTTCTAATTTCAGTTAAGGCAAGTCCAGAATTGATAGATGAATTTATAGTTATTGCGAATCAGTATGGTTCACGGATAGAATATATTTCTACCGGGTTCTATGAAGGTGATGTACTACTAACATTTGGTGGCTTTGGGGCCATTCTCAGATATTGACGCATTCTTGGCATCGGTCAACATCATTCTTTTCGTCTTTGGGAAACATTTTCCCGCACACACTACATTTTTCCCATAGGGTTATCATTTCATACCGTTCCTTGAAATTTACCCATTTCAATTCCTGCTTCGCAGGACACGTTGTGCCCTCCACAGGCGTTTTTAAAGTGTCCGTAGAACTTGCGGCCACTTCTCGTAAGTTAATGATAACAGTTGGTATTAAATCTTTCTACTGTTAATTACCCCCATCAATTTCTGACCGTTCCTTTCCAGGATCTTTTTTTGCGTGATAACTGTATTGGCTTCTTGTCATAAACTTTTTTGGTGTCATAAATGAATTTTTGTTCTCTTAACTCGGCTGGTAATACAAAGTTTAAGTATCGTGTGGTGTATTCTGTGTTGTCTAAAATAAATGCCAGTTCACTATTATGATGATGATGATCCAGAATAACACATTTTCCAACCTTTTCACCATAATACGAATTTACAATTTCTGCACCATGGGTTTTCATATAATTCCTATAATCATTGTCCAAATCATAGTAATTTTTTATTTTTATTTCATCACCGTTCTTTATGTCACCAAGCGTTTCTGCCCCAAAAGTGAAAACAGAATTTTCACAGATTTTAGAAGAATCTATTTCACAGTAGAAACGACCATCTACAAAAGTACATTTTCCAACGGTGGTTTTCCGCCAGGTTGTAGGTGAATATTTTGGATTCCTTACAACACCTTTCCAAGACTTTTTCTTTCTTGTTATCTTTGGTGGTTTGTTTTTTTTCTCGATGTAATGAGCAATAATGTCGTCTATTAACTGGAACCCAGTAACATATGGGTCTATGACATTATCACTAATTTTTTCTAGGACATCAACAACATTTTTTTTAATGTTTTTATTTCCAGAAATCAACCCGTCAACGCGCCATGTACCGCGATGTATACCTTTTTCTTCTTCTGAAATTGAAATCGTGTCCAAATCATTTTTGTTACTATGGCAGAATTCGTATAATTTATTTTTGGAATGTTCTGCTGTTTCTACATCTGCGTACTTCCCAGATAAAATAATTTTCCATTTTTCGTTTTCATCTGTTGATTCATCATAGTCATCTGTTTTAATACTCTTAAAATATACTTGTTTCCAAGTTTTTAGATGTAAGATATCATATGGTTTTATTATTTTCTCCAAAGTTTCTGCGAAAGAAAGTTTATCTCTAAGATTCCATTTTTTACTTATAAATCTGAATCTAAGTTTCGAAGGATAAATAAATTCACCTATTGCTTTTTGAGTGATAGGTTCGAAAAGTGAACTCCAAGTCTTACATTTTTCTGTAAGCAAATCAAACTTTTTTTGAGCAATATAACCATCATCGTCATAAGATACTTCAAACTCCACATAATACATACTTGAATCTGAATCAGGATTCCTCACGACACCTTTCCAAGACCTCTTTTTGCGTCTAATCTTTGATATATTCGGTGGAAATTTTTTCTTTTCGACAATCCTATCCCCGTCTAAAGTAACTGGTAACACAAAATCAGAAGGACTATTATAAACAAAAAAATAAATAGCATTACCTAAAATTAAATATTTCCCAACTATTTTTTTGTCTATTGAATATATATATTCACCAAACTCATCTATGCCAGAAATAGAATCATTAAGCATAGAATCATTAAGCATAGTATGCGCTAATTCTTTATTTCCCCTCAGAACTGACGATAACAAACCGTTTGTCATAACAAAAAAACTGCCTAGTGGTGGTTCTGATAACAACGACACAACAATTTCTAAATCACCTTCGTGGCCCCAAGTGAAACACTCTGCTATACGGGGAATTTCTGGATTCCTGACCATGCCTTTCCAAGATTTCTTTTTACGTTTTATCGGGGGTGGAATTGATTTACTTACATTACATCTTGAAATTTCCGCCAACCATTCAAAATACTCTAGCATATCTATTATTTTGTGGGTATGAGGACCAACGGCCACAGAACTATACATTAAACCGTCAAAAAGTGTTGCATACCCATGCTTTTCTGAGCAAGTTCCGGGCACAAACACGTCTTTTCCAGTATATTTTTTGTAAATATGTTGTCTCCACGTTGGGTCAATATAATCATTGTACAACACGGGGTTTATGTTAGCTCTTTTGAATGCTTGTATTTCTAAGTACCACATCGCTCTATCGTTATGTGGAATTAAGAAATAGTAATCCTCTCTCTTTAGGAATGTCAATTTTATATTATTCTTTAAAGAATTGCTTTCTTCCCAAGAACCAGAGCATTTTTCTAAGTCATCGATTATTTCAAAAATTTTTCGTTCCATTTCCTCCTTTAAATGTCTATGACAAAATGGACATTGATCATCGGTAATTGACGAACTTGAAAAGTCCTTACCACAAACAGAACAGGATAACATCATCTATTTATATAAGTCATTGTGCTAATATATAAATGTAGTTAATGTAGATGTGTTGGTCGTTAGCAACATTTATATACCGTAAAATGTATATGGTTATTGGAGGTAACAGAAATGAAGAAATTCTTCCAGAAATATCCAGAAACCGAGATAACTGAACACGAAATTGAACTTGACAACATTATCGAAATGTTGTTAGTTTGGTCCGCACCTGGGATAAGAAGTCCTACAGCAAAACTTTCGGCTTATGAGGTAAAGTCTCTTAGACTTGATGGTTCCAACGAAATTCGTGAATGTAAACTTCCGAAAGTTCGCGATGATCCTCAGAGGGTTCTTTACATTGATAACCATCCCATTGCGACTTGCAGCACTCTTTATGTTCCAGTACAACATACGGATCTTTTTGCAAGGACCAATGAAGTTGTGGAGGATATGTTCCCAAATGCTCCTATACCAACACATTACCAAGGCGGTTCAATATATTCCGTCCTCACAACCTATCTCATTAGAGAGAATGAATCAATACCTTGGGATGATAATCATGGGTATGATTATTGGGTTATAATAACGAATAGCCTCGATTTTTCCTACTCCATCCAGATTTATGGATTCTGGGTAAGAGATGATGGAAAGGTACGACTCCAAGACAATATAAAGCGTTTTCATCATGCTAGAGCATCGGAGGATGACCCGGATATCTTCCGCGGGAAAGCTTACCAAAAACTTATGGAAAATTCTATGGGATACTTCAAAAGAACCATCTCGGCTTCTACTATCCCCCTCAACAAATGGCAAAAACTTGCCACAATTCCCGTTGAACCAAAAATGGTAGTTGATTTGGCCAATGAACTAATGCTCACAATACCAGAATCCGAAAGACTTATGGAATGGGGATATAAACTTGAAAGAGAAGATGGAAAATATACAAATTTCGAGTTAATATCACCGGATTACGGAAAAAATATGCCAGAGTTTGCATGGGATTTAATAGTGATGCTCACGGATATAGCATCTAAAACAAATTCCATAGAAAGAGAATGGAAATTGACAAAAGAAATAGCAAACAAAGTGAGAATTATCGCAACACGATACTAAACTCACAATGGGCGAGGTTAGAAAATAATGGTTGCCTCCATAACCGCCTCGCCCACCACCTTTTCTGGAGGCAACCTAGAATTTAGCACTTTCGATAGTGGCCTTTTACCGTATGTGGCTTCACACGGTGTTTTCGCACCGTGTGCTTTTTCACCATGTGAGATCTCACAGTGTGCTGTTTAACCCGATGCCTTTTTGAAGAATGGGGTTTTTTTGCCATATGAGACTTTACGGTATGAGCCTTGACCCTATGAGTCTTCACAGTATAAGGACCACGAGTATGTCCCTTAACACGGTGTGATTTCACCATACATCTTTTTCGAGCCATAGCTTTCACCTCTTTTTCTTTTTCGCATTCCGATGGGCCTTTGCACTTGATTTACGCCAATAAGGAGCCTTGCCCTTGGGTTTAACGTAAATCTCGTACCTACCTCTGTGCTTTCGACGATCACCAGATTTTGGCATAAGCACACCTCCAAAATAGGAGGTGGATTAACGCCATCCCCGGGTATTGAGCTTCCTTCGGTAGGTTACGCGATAAGTTTTCTGACCCTTTGAGTTCTTCCCCTTGGAAGAAAGCCAACGGCAACCAGTAATTGTCGTGAACTTGGTCCGGGCCTTGTTTATCGCAGCTTTTCGTGTTCGGGCTTTGACGAGTTTGCTCTTTGTAGTGAGCTTCGGTTTGGAATTTGCCATAATTGACACCTATTAATTTAATGATTTCCACTTGTATATAAACCCATCGTTATAATTTTATAAAAAAAATCAGCGAAAATATGTGAGAAAATCACACCTATTTTATGATGTTAAAAATAGGTATATTTTATATGTTTTTTTTCAGATATTTTAGAAAAAAAAGTTTCAAACTTTTTTAGGAACAAAACTTTTAATAATATCATCCATTTACCTAATCCAATGAAAAAAATAATGGTTCTTGGTGATGTTCATGCAGAATGGGGTGAACTCAATAAGCTAATCACAAGACGAAAACCAGATGTGATACTGCAATGTGGTGACTTTGGTTTTTGGCCTTACTGGAGGACATTTAGTAAACTCCACGGGAAAGTTACACATGTATTAGGCAACGCAAAATGCGATTTATATTTCTGTGATGGCAATCACGAAGACCACTCTAGATTGAAAGTGACAGAATCACCATCTAACAGATTTTTGATTGATGCTCATCGGGAAATAACACTTCCACATATATATTTTATGAAACGTGGGTCAACATTGGAATTGGACGGGACAAAATATCTATTTGTGGGAGGTGGACTATCCATAGATAAGCATCTCCGGACCCCGGGAGTAGACTGGTTTAAAGAAGAGATATTGCAGGAGAAGGACATTGAGGGTATTGGAAATACCGATGTAGTTATTAGTCATACATGCCCAACATATTTTCCGATAGAAAAGACCTGTTTCCGATGCAAAAATATTATGAAACCAATTATGGCCGATGTTGGTGGGAAACCAATGCTTCTATCATATGTTTGTGACTGTGGATATGAAAAAGAGGAATTGGGCAAATCTTTTGACGATTCTCGATATGTTCTGGACAAAGTTTTCGATATTGCCAAACCAAAGAAATGGTATTTTGGCCATTGGCATACGAATTTGAGTGGAACTTACAAAGATTGCGCTTGGGAGTGTTTAAATAGGATTGATGACTACGATGCTTGGAGATGGATTTAATTATCCATATTTATCCTTTTGCGTTTTTTCATATTTAAACCTCGGTATGTTGTTTAACCAGGCCATAGCCAACCGTCGTCTTTCTGTTTTGGTTATTTTAAATTCTTTCGTCCATTGTTCTTCGATTTCGGTTGCTCTTTTTTCTGATATGATATAATCTTCCACACTTTTTCTCTTGCCCAATAACTTAGGATTATCCCTTGCAGCTTTCCAATCCAAAGGTGGGACACATTCAGCATACATCCTTTGGAGTAATTCTTCGAAAAGTTCAGCTAATTTTTTGTCATTTCTCATTTTCAACCCTCGTTATAATTTTTTGTATTAAGAATCAAAATAATCTCTCCCAACTGGTGTTTCTTTGGACCAAATACCAACTTTCCATTGATGGTATTTAACACCCTTGAAAAAGATGTATTTTATGTAAACACAATCATAAGATTTCGTGGTCATCATTGGGTCACCAGTATTAGGTTCTTTGCCCGGAACTTTTTCTTCCACCTTACCAGTAAGAATTAGAATTTCTGCATCTTCGTTTCGGATATGACATCGTTCCATATCCAAATCACAAGATTTCAAAGATTCCAAAACATTCTGTAAACTTTTTGGTAAGTCAACTTCCTCTGGATAATTCAAATTCTTTTTCAGTATCATCATTTATATTCTCTCCCATTTTTTTCATAATTAATCTAGCTTTTACGTTGCTTTCTTCTTCCATCCTTTGGACATACATCATCGTGATATCTAATGACGAATGCCCCAACAAATTCATTAAATCTCTCGGATCCCCACCAGCCCGTAAGTATTCCATAGCATAAGTATGCCGCAAATCGTGAACCCGTATATCTTTTCGTAACCCCATTCTATTCTTAAGGCTAGTCCATATCTTGCGAACATTGGCCGTGGTCATTGGTTGGTCATCCTTATATCTCACGATGAGTTGCTCATTCTTATTACCCCATCTCCTATAATCGTGAAGATAATACATAACATCCCCAAAAACATCATCTGGGATGGGGACAATCCTTTTCAAGTCACCTTTGCCATTTATGTTTATAGCCTTACCACCAAAGTCTATATCATCCGTCATAATACCAGGCAACACCGAGTGTGCTTCTATGTCCTTCTTAGGACCAACCTTATACTCGTATTCCTCCCCAACAACTTCCCCAACCCTTAATCCACATCTATACATTAGTTTAAACAACACTCTATCTCTAGGTTTGTTTTTAAGAGCATTATCTACAATTGGAATTTCCTTGGGTCTTAAATAACCCCACATACGCCGTCTTTGGCGTGATGTATATTTTGTGCGTTTGTATTCTTTAGAATATTGTTTCATCGGAAAACCTTTCCTCCACAATCTGGACAACCATCATCGTCTTCATCGTCGTTTACATCTATTTCTTTCCCACACCCAACACAAGTTAAATTATCGGTGGAACGATTGTTGGAGTTGGAATTATAAGGACAAAAAGCATTTGCGAACAAAATTGCTTGTTCTTCCTTTAGCCCACCAACACAAAACCCTATAAGACCAGCTTGAATCAATCTAATTATACACTCGTCTGGATTTAGGTCACATCCCACGCACATCTTGTCAGCTTTTTTCACGAGACTCTCTATCCTTTCGTATTCATTAGATATTTTTTCATTAGACATTAAGCAACCTTCCTAACATCAACTTTGTTATCAACTTTGTTATCCACAGATTCAAGTGGATCGTTTGTTCCAAGATACACTTTTTCGATGTTTTTCAGTTTATCGTTCTTCACGGATATCTTGATACACCCAATTTCAGAAGGAGGATAACCAGCACGTTCTGCGTAACCACTGACTCCACCCAAATACTGCCGTAGAGCTGAACCAGAAGAGAAGTACCATCTATCCTCTTCAGGAATTCTATACAACCCGCGTTTCTTGTCAACAACAATCCTTCCTGGGCTAGGATAAACTTGTTTAAGGTTTTTTCCATCATCGATCAGGTGGAGATAATCATCTGGAGGATGAATAATCAATTGATGGATATGTCCCATACCAAGCCAATCAGCATCTCCACCCGGAAGCCAACGGAGCTTCCTCTTGATGGCAATTTGCTTATTTGTTTCTATCTGGCGTTTATCTCCAGCCCTTGGATTAACAATACCTGCACCATGCCATATTAAACCCTTGATATCATTTAGGACAAGTTTTGCCGTGTAAGTTCCGTTGTCCATATTCAATTCACGGCAAATTTCGTCTGTTATCTTGATAGTATTATGAAGCTTATGTTCATGATTTCCTTCCAAAAAACAAAGTCCTCTATCTGCAATAGGGTTAAACCAATCAACAACTTCCCTTATCTGGTCCATAACCCGACCAGCACGGCCCATATGCATATCTAGTTCATATCGTTTATCTGAAAGTGTGATAGCCTCACAAGCATCTCCAAGATGGACAAAAAATCTGTTCTTTTTAGCCTTTATGTATCGCCTAAAATGAAGGATGGCTTCTTCATGAAGACCAGGGTTACCAACATGGGTATCACCCCAACAATAAAGATCGTATGTACTTGGGATGTTAATTCTGTTACTATTCGTGTAATTTAATAGTTGCATTTAAGTACCTCCTACATTGTCTGGATATTTTGTCGGAATTGGTTGACGACATTTTACTTTTAAAATTCTATGAGCAGGATAATGCTCAAATATTTTTCCGTCGTTGTGTCGATAACCATGCTCCACAATAGCAGCAGTATGTTCTCTAACACTATCGTGAGAATCAACAAAATACCAAAAAATTCTGCCATCATCTAGGTAAATTTCTATCTTGAATTCGGTTAATGATCTGGCAAATGGGACCATGGTAGAGTCAAAAGTTGAATTCATACTTTCGAATTCTATGGATGCTGTCTCAGAATTTGAATTTTTCGAACTATTTTTCTTTTTCATATTACCACCTTGAGGCCATACGAACACCAGTTACGGAATGTGGATAATTCTGAAACAAGGTTCAAAGTATTTAAAAACTCCACAAAATCAAATCGCGCCAAATTTTTGGATACCATAATGCTTTTATAGAATATATCTAACTTTATATTAATGGCAAATAAATTTTCGCTTTACAAAGTCTTTGAGTACTTTCTGTTGGTTCATTCTTGCACGAATGTATCCGGATGTTATGTACTAGACTATACAGAAGACCAATGGAAAGATGCTATTTGCCATCAATATTTAAGCACCGAGAACGAAGACGCAAAAGACCCGAATATTCTTATTGATAGGAAACGCAAGTATTGTGAATGAGGAATAAATATGAGGGATGAAAGAGTATCGCAAGGCATACTAAATCGCATTCTAAGAGGTGAATTTGTTGGTAGGACACCTTGGGGTTACATTCGAAATGCTGCTGGAGACCTCGAAATCGATGATGACGCAGCAGAACACATTATAAAAATTTATGAGTGGTACTTCCATAGGGGCAAAGATTATCACGAAATAGCCCGAACACTTAATAACCAAAGTATTAGAAGAAATGGATATCCATTCTATCCTAATAATATTAAGAGAATTCTCGAGTCACCAGTATATAAAGGAAAACTTCGATACAAAAAACAAATTTATGAAGGTAAACACCAGGCTATCATAGACGAAGAATACAAAATGGCTGGTGATTATGATAAATATTCAGAGAGTGATGATGTAAACAGTTTCACCGACGATGATGGAAGCCATAATACTGAGTAAATATCCAATCCATTTTGGGATGTAGTTTTCTTTCAAATCTTTGAATTTGTAGTTAAAATCTTCTCGCATAGTTTGTTGTTCTTCGGAAAAATCGTCTCTGAGAACTTGGACTTCCTCGGCCAATTCTTCTCTAGCACTACGTTCATTTTGGAAGTCATGGACTACATGATCCAAAGATGCAACTATACTAGCGATGGTTTTTACATCTTCCACTTTAAAGCGGATTGTGCCGTTGTCGTTCTTCTTCGGAGCCATAATCTTCCTCAATACTTAGCATTCTACTTTCGAGAAGTTTCTCAAGGTCAGGTATAATCTCTTCTTTGATTCTCTTTATGCATATAGCAAAGCACATAATATACCATTTATAAATAGCAAACGAAGAAGTATATAACATTTTTGTTTTCTTCGATTTCTACCACCATCCTAGTCCACACAATTTAGCAATTTGGCGCGGGAGAGATGAGAAAAAGCTATATGTCCTGTTGAAACATAATAAGACAACCTCGATATCATAACAAATTTCTAGGATAATGATAATCCCGATATCATAACAAACAATTTCTAGGATGATGTTATTCGCAGAAACATTACACACAAAAAGCATAATAATAGCTAACAACAACCATTTCAATTCAATTTTCACCCAAATTGATCCTCCCCGAATTCGTAGATTTCCTCGCCACCACCACCCGCCGTGTACCTTATGTTTATCGTGGTGGTGTAATTATCGTTCATCTGATCGGTTAGCGGGGTGCCCATATCGTACCAGTTGGCCCCGCCGTCGTTACTCCATTGGTTGAATCCGTCCTTGGCGAACAGGATGTGGGCCGGGTTGGCCACCGTGGAGTAAAAAGTATTCCCACCCGACTCCATCAACACATATTCCAGATACATAAAGTCTGGTTTACCATCGGCATTGGTGGAGTCACCGCATATATCGTATGGTAGGTTGTCCGTATCTTCCAGCCCGGTTATCGCCATCACGTCCACACCGGACGCAGGGGCTCCGCCATTATCAGTGATCGTCGGCTGCAACCGATTGGCCAAAACAAATTCATAGTTGCCCGTGCCCATGGAGAAATCGCCCGTGGTGAGGCCGCAACCACGGAACGTGCAGTTTGCATTCAACCCGTTCCCGGCAGTTACTTTATTGGCCCCCGCCGATGAGAATGTGCACTCATTGAAGTCGATATACCGATAGCAACGAGGAAATTTAATTCCGGTCCCGATAAAGGCAAACGCTGCTCCCGTGCCGTTGTTGGTGATAACGCATCCTGAAAAGGTTGTGTAATCACCCGTGTCAATTGAAATATGTTGGTATTTGTTGAACACCGCAGTAACGTTATCGTTGCATATAAAAGTGGAGTCTGTTATATTGCCGTCTTCCCACGTCATGTTTCTGTTAAGATCCATATAGAAATAGTTCACGGTGGTAAAACTACAATCGTTAATAATCGGTTTTAGATATCCGTTCCGACCGTTATTACAAAATAAACCGGACGTTATCGTTGAGGTGTGGGTTACATTGTCCCAGTCGATTACGAACGTGTCATATCGATGGTAGGTATAAAATAGATACGTTATTGTTGGAATGGTCAAAGACACGTATGAGAGTCCCATATAATAAGTGGTTTCATTTGAGTCATAGGTGCTTTTGTCAAAGATGTACGTTGCCGTAAACCCTCCGTCGGCTGTTATTATGTTGGGCGTTCCGCTCACCCCGCTAAAATGCACCCCGTAACTGGTGCTTGTGGTGGCTGTGCCCGTAGCCGTAAAACGGAATATTGCCACGTTATTGGTTTTCTGGTGTATGGTGCACGGATTACCGGCAGTGCCAGTCCCCTCGTAAAGTGCTCGGTGAACCAAATCAATTGAACCTTTGATATAAAGCGTCGTTCCCGCCGATTGAACCACTTCCCCCAGATCGCCAATGGTCATTGCCGTTGTGCCATCACCAACTGTGGTGTCACCGTCAATGGTAATGGTATCGTTCGTTAGTATGTTCGCCACGTCGCCGTCACCAGGGGCGACACCGCCGTTCCAACTTGCCCCCGCACTCCAATTACCACCACCCGTGCCGTTGGATTGTATAGCCGCACCTAAAAATAAATATGGCATACTAAACAAATGTGATAATATAATAAAAATGGAAAATATGAAAATTATGGACATCTTTTTGTGCCGACGTTGCCACAGTGTAAATCTAATGTAACGATACCGCAAACGTTTGTATATCCATAACCGTTCAACCCATGTAGTATGCCACCGATTTGCAGTATTGTCAATATTAAACATACGGTTCAGTTTCGACTGTTTCAAAAATACTCTGTTTGACTTGGGTTTATGGATGTGGAAATAAACCAATATTAAAAATAGTGGCAAAAGTAACCGCTGTTTCGCAAGGTGATTGTGATTCATTTCTTCACATCCCTAATTGGTTCCTCAGAGGGCGGTTCTTCTTCGGGCGGTTCCTCCAATGCAACCGCTGAGAGTTTTGCCGTCAATTCGTCCTCCGTGGCTTTCTTTTTTTCCAACACGATTTTGACATCATCCATAGTGGACGCCGAATCTTCGATGGTTGCCAAAGCCAGTTCTGTGCATCGTTGAGCATCGTTCCTAGCAGCCGTTAGGATCTCCCGATGTTTCTGTTGGGAAATGAACATCTGGCCCGTCATGGTGGTCATCTTAGGCCGCTTTTTCCGGACTGCTTTGGTCATCTCCCAGGATGCCTGATTATCTTGAGCGTAACGATAACAATACACGCAATACGATTGACCCTTGACGATGGGATTTTTTTTCCCGCAAATCCGACAGGCACCCATGGTCACACCTCATACCCTATTCCGGCCAATTCGATGCCGATATCAATGTCACCTGCATCAATATTCACGTCGGACCAAATCTTGATCGCAATCCGGGAATCGTATGACATCGTGACAGGTCGCAAAAATGCGAATTCGCCCTTGTCCGTTTCCACGGGCAACGCAGACGCAAGGACATCCGTCCCCTCAGTTCGTTTAACCGCCTTGCTAACTAGGGCCCATTGGGCCGAATCTGGGTTGTACCGGAAGGCGCAAGGATAGATGTTCGCTCCCGTGCCGTTCGCCCGGGCCCAGATTCCCGATGTGGTCTTGTTCAAAAAAACCACGATTTGCATTAGCCGGAACATGTCCAGATTGGCCAGGTGGTCAACCTGGACCCGACCCTGAGTCTCCGAGGGGGCTCCCGTGGTATGATTGTATTTGTAGATAGTGATATCTCTATCCGTGCTATCCCCCATGACCACCTCTGCGACCCAGTACATCGTGTCCGCTGCTATCCGGTTCGGAGCTTCCGTGTAGGTGGACTCAAACGTTTGTGACACGGTTCGGGCGTAGTTAAGGTCAAAATTGGGCACCAACAAAACTATCACACCCGATACCAATGTACTCTGATGGCAGTTCCATCTCCACCATAGATAGAAATGTAACCCGCCGACCTTCTTGGTAAAGTGTAATTCTCTCCTGGGTCTACTATTTCTCCCGTAGAAACATCTGCATCATCGTCTATAACAACCCTTATTTGCACACCTGATTTATTTCGGATTAGGAAACAATCAACTAAACCACCAACAGTAGTGTCTTTAACGAAAGACGAATCCGCATCTGTTGGATACCTTACAGTAGATGCATTTGGTGAAAGAGTAAACATCCCACTCGCAGAGAACGGCTGTTCAAAAACAGGTTTTACATAATCCCTAGACATTCAATCACCATTTGTATTCGAAAGTATTTGAAGTTTTGCCTCAAGCTGCCTCCACAAGGCCATCCTCTGTAATGGGTTTCCACGTGCAATGCCAGTGTATAGTCCCATCTTTGTTACCAGCACCGTCACTCGAGTTTAATCGAATATAGGTGGTAACACCAGACTTTGCAACTATGATTGTGGACACTCTTGGTCGTCTGAAATTGGTATTTTCATAAATTGCTGCAGTTGCAGAAGATTTTACTGTCAAATCAACAGAAGCAGCTGCGGTTTTCCCAATGAAAGACCCAACAGGTAAATTGTTCAAAGATGCTGTATCTGTTAAATCTGGATTGGCATCATTATCATATACTAGAAGTTTGCAATTACCCATTTCAGCGTTCAGAGCAGATTCAACATGTCCATTTATAAATTCTACTTCAACTGTTCCTGTCACTTTGAATAGGTCAAAATTTTGGGTGGCATCGGTGAAGACCACTTCTTTGAACACTTGGTCAGCATAAGAAAAATCGCTCCAAACATTCATGCTATCAGTATCAAACCATTTGCCATCGTTAGCACCACTTGAACATCCGAGGATGGTACACCCTGATGATCCAGTATCAATATAATACCCAGATGTCTGGTGTCCAACAGAAGTACATCCAGTCAAACCGACCTTATCCGCACCACCCGTAATATGATATCCATATGATGTGGTGTTGCCGCCAGTACCACAATCTTTCAACCTATTGGAGTTTGCACCAATATCGAACCCAGCACCACCAGCCTCTGGATTGCCACCACGGCAGTTGTAGAATTCATTGGCAGAACCGTCTATGTCCCAGCAATTAGCACCACCAGAAACACGAACATTTTCATACCAACCATAATTACCATCCACATCTACACCGATTTGACCAGCTGCTGGAGTCACTCTAAGATTTCTTTTTATCTTAACATTGTCACCTGTTATCTTTAATGCTGTTCCACTGGCTGGGTCAATCAAAGTTCCTATTTCACACCAAAGTTCAGTTCCAGCGTTTGCAATAGTCAACCCAGTTTCTGTGTAAGTATCCGACTTAATGGTAATTGCATCTCCAGCAGAAGAAGCAGTTACGGCTGCTCCTATCGTTGCAAATGCCTCGTCTGGGGTCAAACCAGAATTTGAATCATCTCCGTTGGTTCCATCAACATACCATACAGTTCCAACAAATTTTGGTGTATGATATTCTGGACTAAAGTCAGCGAAGACATTGTAAGAACCATTATCAATACGACGACCATCTTCTCCACCAGAGGTACAATGTGCGATTGTATTATATTTTGCTCCAGTCACAAGTTCAAAACCACTTGTTTCATTCCTTATAGAATAACAATTATCTAAGGTGTTATACTTCGAAAAGATAGTTGAAAGATAGAAACCTCTTCCGGCAACACCCACGGCATTACAATTTCTATATACATTCTTGTCCGCTTGTATATCATAACACGTAGTTGTGGCTGATATAACATCACAATTCAAAATTACATTTTTAGACCCAGAATTTTCTATACCAACCGAACAATCATTAGCCAATATTGAATCGATATAACAGTTATCTCCAGAAAGGACAAGAGATTTTTGTCCAACCATAGATAATTCTAATCTGCCTTTTATAACACAATAATTTCCTGAAATTGTTAGGCAAGTGTCTGGTGGATCTGTGTTGGTAATTTTTGTTCCAGTTTCGCACAAAAGTTGGACACCATCCGTATCCAAATCCAAACCGGCCTCATCATAAGTTCCGGGTTTAATTATAACCACATCACCAACACCTACTGAAGCTAAAGCTTGAGTTATTGTTGCAAAAGCAGTTTCCGGGGTTTTACCATTTTTAGTATCAACGCCGTTGGTTCCATCGACATACCACACATTCCCAACAATTTTTTCTATATGATCCATCTGAACATTCAAAAATGTTGTACTTGCAGTTCTATCGTTCGAAGAATTACCAGAATTATCACTAAAACGTGTTGTGCAATCTGTAACAGAACAACTCAAATAATTGTCGGAAGCTCCAGCTTCCAAAGAGACCCCAGTGGTACATTTGGATACAAATACATCAGAAAGAAGATAATTAACATCTCCATCGGCAGCAAAAGATACACCAGTTGTTAGATTTGTAATGGCTCCACTTGAAATAGCACACATATTACAATTGTCAAAATCAACACCAATACCAGCATCTGTGCCATTTGGAGAAAGCACATACATAAACCCCATAGGACCATTCTTTGCATTACAGTATGTTGCCCCACCAGTAAACTGAATCCCAGTATGATTTACTTTCTGCACGATAATTGGTGTATCTATCAGATTGACACCAGAAGCACCATCAATTTCGACCAAAATTGAATTATCACTTGTTGTTTCCCCTTTCATAACTGTTACATTCTCAACAACCACAGAATTGCCAGTTATTGTTAGGACTTTCCCCGAATTTGTTGTGTCAGAATTCGTTATAACAACACCCGGACCCACACCCTTTACATAAATCTTGGAAACATCAAGTTCAACACCCCCAGAAATGTTAGCTATTTCGTCGTATGTTCCCTGCGCAATTAAGATTTTATCTCCAGCACCACACTTATTCACAGCAGCATCTATGGTGAGAAGGGCATCATCCCAAGATGTTCCTCCATTAGAATCACTACCAGTTGTAGCAACATAATATGTGTCACCATTATATCCTCCACCACTAGCATCAAAAATGTTCTTTAGGTCATCCCACAAGTCGTTGGTAGAATTGATTTGCGATATCTCGTGGAAATTCCTATATGGTCTATTCATAATTTAGCACCTGGTTCATTTCTTCACATCCGTTGCGGGTTCCTCGGAGGGCGATTCTTCGGGCAATTCCTCCTTAAGTCGAGGTCACGGTTAGTCCCAGCGATGTAGATTTTCAGTGTACCACCGGATACTGTGCCACCAGTACTGTTCCAAGCGTCAATAGCGGCATCGGTCACTATTATGTTCTCGGTGCCATCCATGGTCAATGTTGCATTGATAGTGCATCGATTAGACATTTTTAAAAACCTCCATCATACACCAGGCTCAAGATAATCATAATCTATTGTATACGTCCCAGAACCTGCATTTATCGCAACATCGATTTCTATGGTAGCTCTTATTGTTCCAGTACCTTTAGGAACATACCCAATCACTTGAGGATTTGTGGTTGAAGTGTTTATCTT